>TARA_R100000306_G_scaffold44878_1_pt1 | contig 17865 bp, 16 predicted proteins | sample TARA_R100000306 | Tara Oceans TARA_R100000306 (sample SAMEA2620824) | marine metagenome | biome: marine biome (ENVO:00000447); feature: mesopelagic zone (ENVO:00000213); material: "saline water (ENVO:00002010), including plankton (ENVO:xxxxxxxx)" | depth 1000 m | reverse complement strand
AATTGTGAAGGGTGATAGATGCTGGGTGTTGGGTGCTGGGTGGGTTGGAAAAAATATAATTTCTTCAATAATCGACAACCGACAACCAACTACCAACAACCAACTACCAACTACCAGCTACCAACTACTAACTACCAACTATCAACTATCTACTACCAACTATCTACTACCAACTTTAAGCTGCCGCTTTCGGATTTAATCTTTCCGTTTAATCGAAACTTTATACGTATTGGTGAAGAGTTGAAAAATTCTTTCAGCTTCCTTTTTTCGAACAGAGATTATTATTTCACAATCTAGCGCCATGTTTTGCTCTAGAATGGTGAGATCTTCCTCCTTTATAATACGCATGACGGTATTCATTTCAGGATAGTCAAATTTCAGTACGAACGCTTCATTAATAGTCCGTGTTACAATTTTTGAAGCGTCAAGGGCCAGCTGTGCTGAAGTTTTGTACGCTTGTATGAGTCCGCCAACTCCAAGTTTGGTTCCGCCAAAATAACGTACCGAAACGACCAAGACATTCGTTACATCAAATGCTTGTAATTGCCCGTATATCGGCATGCCTGCGCTATTGCTAGGTTCACCATCGTCGTTTGCACGATAGCTGTCGTATTCCATACCCAGTTGCCAAGCGTAGCAAAAATGACGGGCTGTATGATGTTGTTTTTTTAAGGCCTCTAAACATTCTTTAATTTCATCTTCCGTTTTTACAGGAAGGGCATACCCAAAAAATTTACTCCCCTTTTCCTTAAAAAGTGTTTCCTTTCCTGGTTTCAGAATAGTTTTATAGGTGTCTTTTGCTTCTGAAGTCATATCCATTTTTCTAACGCAATCAATAAAATACTCACTACAGCCAAGCAGATTCCAATCCAATTTTTAAGCAAGAGTTTTTCTTTGAAAAGTAAAATTCCGACCAACGTAGATAACATCACAATGGCTACATTGTTGATAGTAAAGATGCCTGAACTTTCAAAAAGACCGCTGCGCAAGGCCTTTACCAAAAAGAAGATTGAAAAATAATTGGGTACGCCAAGTGCAATACCGCCTACGATGTTTTTCCATTGAAACTGAAATTTCCCCTGTGCTTTCTGTACTAACAACACCAAAATACCTAGACAGAATGCCGCAAAGAATATGGTTGCAGAGAACAAAGGGACATCGTTTTCGGCAACAAAAGTCCCTTCAATGTATTTGATACTGGTGTCTATGATTCCGCTCCCCAAGAATACCAAGACTGGGAAAATTAAATTTTTTGGTTGAATCGCCAATCCGTCTTTTTTCTTGACAGAAGCCAAATACACAGCTACCAACGCCAAAATAATACCCAAAACCTTAAATATCCCGAGGCTGTCTTTGTAATATAGGAGTCCGAACATAATCGGAATAACAACGCTCATCTTTGTCGCTACAGAGACCACTGAGAGTCCGCTGCGCTGCGTGGTAATCGCCATGAGGTTAAAAACAATTATAAATAACGAGCCAAGTGCTATGCAGTAGTAAAACCAGTCGAATGTAGGAATGACAGCCAGTTCAACAGTTCCCTGATAGCCAATAATTCCGCTGAGGCATGCCACGAAGTAATTTACTACGATCGCATGTAGGGTGTTCACGTTATACTTGCTGTAAAGCTTAAATACTACAAAAATGAGGGTAGAAGCAACAACACTGAGGAGGAGATAGATCAAATGGTTTGGTTTTTATAGTGAAATAAGGTATCTGAACCTATATTTTGTACCGATAGGAGAGCGCCTTGCAGCTCGGGGGCTTTTATTCCTTTCTGAAACTTTTTTGGACCTTCAAAAATATAAGCTTCGTCCCAACAATTTTCTGCTACAAAGGTGGCGATAGTTTTTGCGCCTCCTTCTATGATGATACTCTGCAAGCCTTTTAAATAGGCTATTTCTGAGATTTGTCTCGCTACTGCATTTGAGAAATCAATTTTTATAAACTCACAGTTTTCTGAATCTTTACTTTCGGCTTCTGTAAAAATATATGTTGGGGTGCTACCATCATATACAGCACTATGCCCGTCAGACCGTAAGGTTCTGTCTATTATTAATCGCGTAGGCGAGGGGCCATACCAATCTCTTGTGGTCAAGCTTGGGTTGTCATCTACCACCGTTTGGGTTCCCACCAAAATTCCTTGTGCTTCCGCTCTCATTTTATGTGAGATTTGCCTAGCATAGGTGTTGGTAATCCATATAGGTTGCTGCTCGTTTTTTGTTAGTGGAGCAATAAAACCGTCTGTGGTCTGTGCCCATTTCAGAATTATAAATGGACGTTGTTTTTGTTGAAATGTAAAAAATCGTTTGTTTAGATCGGCGCATTCTTTTTCTAGCACACCCACCACAACGTCACAGCCTGCATCCAATAATTTTTTTATGCCACGCCCAGCCACTTTCGGATTTGGGTCTGTGGTTCCTATGACCACCTTCTTGATGCCTTTTGAAATAATAAGGTCTGCACAGGGCGGTGTTTTTCCAAAATGGCTGCAAGGTTCTAAGTTTACATAAATGGTGCTTTCTGTTAAAATACTTTTATCCCCAACGCTTGCAATTGCCAGCACTTCGGCATGTGGTTGGCCAGCCTTGCGGTGCCAGCCTTCGCCTATCACTTTTTTATTGTGCACGAGCACGCTGCCAACCAACGGATTTGGATAGGTGGTGCCTAGCCCGTTTTTGGCCAATTGAATGCAGCGCAACATGTATTTTTCGTGTATCTTCACACCTTTAAATAAGCGTCAAAAATACAAGGAATAACTGAGATGAACCAACCGATTATTCGTCCCATACAGAAAGAAGACAATACAGCGATTGCAACCCTTATTCGTACGGTTTTACTGGAGTTCGATGTGCCCAAAACTGGGACTGTTTTTGAAGATACTGCCTTAGACTGCATGTTCGAAACGTATAATAAACCCAGAGCAAGCTATCTTGTGGTAGAAGAAAACGGCAAACTGATAGGTGGTGCCGGTATTGCGCAACTTGAAAATTACGACGGCAATGTTTGTGAACTGCAAAAAATGTATTACTTGCCAACGGCTCGAGGTCGGGGGATTGGTACCGATATGATTCAACAATGTTTGCAAGCTGCTACTAAATTTGGTTTTGAGGCTTGTTATCTCGAAACCATGCCGTTCATGAAGGCTGCCCAAAAATTATACGTACGCAACGGCTTTGAATATATTGACGGACCCATGGGAGATACGGGTCATTTCTCCTGCCCCGTACACATGCTCAAAAAATTATAAAACTATATAGACTTGTATCGTTCATGACACTAAAAGAGTTACGATCTACATTTACAACAGACCTTTCTGGCAACTATCCTGCTGAAGAAATTCAGTCCTTTTTTAGTTGGTTGGCCGAAAGCTATTTGGGCTATTCGCGTTTTGAAGTGTCTATGCATTTAAATGAAACTGTTCCAGATGAAGTACAAACTAAATTTTCCGAAGCACTCATCCGACTACAGAAACATGAGCCTATTCAATACATCTTGGGAGAAACTGAATTTTACGGGCTCCCGATAAAGGTTACCCCAGCTACCCTAATTCCGCGTCCCGAAACCGAAGAACTCGTTCAGTGGGTCATCGATAATAATCATGAAAAACTTCCGAATCTCACAAAACTGAATGTTTTAGACATCGGTACCGGCTCGGGATGTATTGCGATTTCGTTGGCAAAATACCTTAAAAATGCTTCTGTTTCAGCCTTGGATATTTCCGAAGAAGCCATAGTAGTAGCGAAAGAAAATGCATTGCTTAACAATGTTGGGATCGATTTTCAACAAGCCGATATATTGGCTATAAAACATCTTCCGCAGCAATATGATATCATAATTTCGAATCCGCCCTACGTGCGTGAGCTAGAAAAAAAACACATGCTGCCCAACGTTCTTGCCCACGAACCAGAAACTGCACTGTTTGTTTCAGATAAAGTCCCGTTGTTGTTTTATGAGCAGATAGCAGCGCTTGCAAGCACAAGCTTAACCCCAGTGGGAACCCTCTACTTCGAAATTAATGAGTATCTTAGTGAAGAAATGCACCACATGTTGCAGGAAAAGGGTTTTACTGAAATTGAGATGAAAAAGGATCTGTTCGGTAAATTCAGAATGCTAAAATGCAAGTTGACGTCTTGATTTAAAACCTGTAATACCTTAAAATAGAACTGATGGCCCAATTAAACCATATTTGTGTGTTCTGCGGAAGTAGCGACGGAAACGATTCCCAGATTACCGAAGCCGCTGTGCGTTTAGCCGAAACTTTCGCAAAACGTGAAATTACCATGGTGTATGGAGCTGCTAAAATTGGTGTTATGGGAACCCTTGCTAAAACCATACTCGATGCCCGAGGGAAGGTAATCGGTATTATCCCACAATTCTTAAAGAAGAAAGAAGTTGTGCATTTAGGGCTCACCCAGCTTATTACTACCGAGAATATGCACGAACGCAAGCTGAAGATGCAGGAGGTGAGTGATGGTTTTATCGCGCTCCCTGGCGGATTCGGCACTTTAGAAGAATTATTCGAAATTATTACCTGGCTGCAATTGGGGTTGCATACCAAGCCCATCGGGTTATTGAATGTAAATGGATTTTATAACGATTTGCTGAAATTGTTAGAAACCATGGTGCGCAAAGGATTTCTTTCTATGGAAAATTATGAGTTGCTGTTGGTCGATACTTCCATCGAAAATCTTCTACAAAAGATGGAAACATTTAAAGCTCCGATGATTCCGAGGTGGTTAAAGCCTGAGCGGACGTAGTTGCTTATTTATCAACATTTATCGTTACTTTTTTAACATTTTTTTTACACTTCTCGTTTTTCGCCTACCTTCATAAGGTCTAACGAAAAACAACCTATATGAAATCATCTAAAAAGTATTTTGCCGAAGCCCTAGGAACCTTTGCACTCGTGCTATTTGGTTGTGGCGCAGCAACTATTGCGAGTGTCTCAGAATCGGGCCCCGAGGGCATCGGTTTGCTCGGAATTTCATTGGCTTTTGGCCTGTCTGTCGTGGTAATGGCCTATACTATCGGTCCTATTTCAGGATGTCATATCAACCCAGCTATTTCAATTTCAATGTTAGTAGCGGGTAAACTTTCAATGAAAGACACGGTAGGGTATGTGATCTCACAATGTGTGGGAGCCATCGCTGCCGCTGCATTATTGTACGTTATTGCTACTGGAAGTCCCGGATTTGAAATGCCAGAATGGGGCTTGGCGAGTAACGGTTGGGGATCGGGTTATTTGGGTGAATACGATATGAAAGCCGCCCTGATTACAGAGTTTGTTTTTACCTTTTTATTTTTATTGGTCATTTTTGGAACCACTGCAAAAAATGCATCGCCGCTCATGGCAGGTCTTGCTATTGGTGTTTCATTAGCACTTATCCATATGGTTGCAATTCCGATAACGGGAACTTCGGTAAATCCGGCGAGAAGTCTTGGTCCGGCGTTGTTTGCTGGCGGAATGGCACTGGAACAATTATGGTTATTTATCATTACGCCCATCGCTGGTGGGATTCTAGCTGCTATTACTCGAAACTTATTCTTAGAAGATTAACCTTCACGATGCAGGTATTTAGAGGGTCTTTTATTGAATCAAAATCTTGTAAAAATTCTCAGTTGTCTGGTTGAGCGCAGTCGAAACCTTGTTTATATTTGTGAACATGAATATCGAAGAGAAAATCAATAAACTCCGCGCGCAACTTCGCGAACACAATTATAACTATTACGTACTCGACAACCCGACGATTTCAGATTACGATTTCGATGTAATGCTGAAAGAATTACAAGCGCTTGAAACAGCACATCCAGAGTATGACGACCCTAATTCTCCTACCCATCGCGTAGGGGGTGAAGTGACCAAAAATTTTGAAACCGTGGCGCATACGTTCCGGATGTATTCGCTAGATAACAGTTATTCGAAAGAAGATTTGTTAGATTGGGAAAAGCGTATCAAAAAGATGGTCGATGGTGAAGTAAAGTACACCTGCGAACTGAAATACGACGGTGCTTCGATGAGTTTGACCTATGAAAACGGACAACTACAGCGGGCCGTAACACGTGGCGACGGTTTTCAAGGAGATGATGTGACCACAAATATTAAAACCATTAAATCGGTACCGCTACAATTAAAAGGTGATTATCCGCCGAAATTTGAAATCCGCGGCGAAATTGTATTGCCGTTCGAAGGATTTGTTAAGATGAATGCAGAACGGGTGGCGAATGGCGAAGAACCCTACCGAAATCCTAGAAATACAGCTTCGGGAAGTTTGAAATTGCAAGACAGTGCTGAGGTGGCAAAACGGCCCTTAGAATGTTTGTTGTACAGTTTAAAAGCAGACAGATTGCCTGTTACAACACAATTTGAGAGTTTAGAAAAGGCTCGATCTTGGGGCTTTAAAGTGCCCGATATTGCCAAATTGGCAAGCAGTATCGATGAGGTGTTAGAATTTGTAACGTATTGGGATGTGCATCGGCACGAATTGCCGTATGAAACCGATGGAGTAGTGATTAAAGTAAATAACCTTCAGCAGCAGGAAGAATTGGGCTACACGGCTAAGGCGCCCAGATGGGCCATGGCCTACAAATTTAAGGCTGAGCAAGTTTCCACCGTGTTAGAAAAAATAACCTACCAGGTGGGGAGAACCGGAGCCATTACCCCCGTAGCAAATCTACAACCAGTAGCGTTGGCCGGTACCATCGTAAAACGTGCTTCGTTGCACAATGCAGACCAAATTGAAAAGCTAGACATACGTGAAGGCGATACGGTATTTGTTGAAAAAGGAGGGGAGATCATTCCTAAAATTATTGGGGTAGATTTTACCAAGCGAGACCCAAATTCTGAACCCACCACCTATATTTCTGAATGTCCTGAATGTCAGACAGCATTAGTACGTACCGAGGGTGAAGCCCAACATTATTGCCCAAATACTACGGGTTGTCCGCCACAAATCATCGGTAGGATTCAGCATTTTATTTCTAGGAAAGCTATGGATATAGAAGGCTTGGGCGGTGAAACGGTAGCTTTGTTGGTAGAAAATAAACTGATTTACAATTATGCCGATTTGTATGAGCTTACGGTAGCGCAGTTGCTTCCGTTAGAGCGCATGGCGCAGAAAAGTGCTGAGAATCTGGTGGCTGGCGTAGCAGCCTCGAAGGCGATTCCGTTCGAGCGGGTTTTGTTTGCTTTGGGAATTCGCTATGTTGGCGAAACGGTGGCAAAAAAGTTAGCCAAGCATTTTAAAAGTATCGACGCCTTACAAGCAGCAAACTTTGAAGAACTGATTGCGGTAGATGAGATAGGAGACCGTATAGCCCAAAGTGTGATCGAATTCTTTTCTTCGGAAGAGAATATACATACGGTGAATAGATTGAAGGATTTTGGAGTGCAATTGCAACTCTCTGAAGCGGCTTTGGCCAACCAGACTGATGTGTTGGCAGGAAAGATTTTTGTGGTTTCAGGCGTGTTCACGAAAGTGTCTCGTACCGAATTAAAAAAATTAATAGAAGACAACGGCGGGAAAGTTTCTTCGTCTATTTCAGGAAAGACCAATTATGTGTTGGCGGGAGACAATATGGGGCCTAGCAAGCGTACCAAAGCAGAAAGTTTGGGGATTTCGATTATTTCAGAAGACGATTTTTTAGCGATGATTTAATTATATAATTTAGATATTGCCCCGTCTGTTATAATTCAAGTTCATTTTTGTTAGAAATCTTTTTCGAAGCTTGTATTTTTGTGATAGCTTACTACGATTATGATTTTCAAAAAACTGAAACAGAAATCCCTTAAGAAAGGGCTAAATGCGCATCTTAAACAGCGGGATACGTCTGGCAGCAATGCCAAGATGAAGACGATTGGTTTTTTGGTAGATGAAACCTACGATCAAGAGTTTGAAAAATTCTACGACATCTTTAAAGAACTTAGTTTGCAGCCCAAAGATGTAAAGGTGTTCTCGTACGTAGAAAGTAAAAAGAAACTCCCTAGCCTACGGCAGAACCAAGTGCAAAACAATGATTTTGACTGGAAGGGAAACCTCCACAACCAAAATGCCCAAGAATTTTTAGACAAGCAATTTGACGTATTGGTAGGATATTATCCAAAACAACATGAAATTTTAGATGTACTCGTAGCCGCCAGTAAAGCCAAGTTTAAAGTAGGTTTTCACGGCACCGATGAGCGCTTGTTCGATTTGCTGCTGAATGTGCCATTCCAGGATTTCAAGCTTTTTAAAAGTGAATTGAAAAAGTACTTGCAAGTATTCGGGAAGCTGTAATTTTTAAGAAAATCATAGCATTTCAAAACCTCCCAAATCTAGAATCCTAGTATCTTTGCAGTCTGTTAAGTTGCCCTAAAACCGATAACACACAGAAATCAAAACAACCTTAGAAACACACAAAAATGAAAGAACTTATAGGAACTGGTGTCGCTTTAATTACTCCTTTTACTTCGGAAGGGGAAGTAGATGTAGATGGCCTCCAGAACGTCGTGAATTTCCAGATAGATAACGGAATCGATTATCTCGTGGTGTTAGGAACAACAGGCGAAAGTGTGACGCTTTCCGAAGCAGAAAAACAATTGGTTATCGATACGGTGGTTGAAACAAATGCAGGCAGACTGCCATTAGTTCTGGGTATTGGAGGTAACAATACTGCGGCGGTCGAAGCAGAAATGCAATCGCGAGATCTAGAGCATTTTACCGCTATTTTATCAGTGTCGCCTTCGTATAACAAACCCACCCAAGAAGGGATTTACCAACACTTTGCGGCACTGGCGAGAGTCGCAACAAAACCAATTATCTTATATAATGTTCCGGGACGTACGGCCAGTAATATGGAACCAGAAACGGTGGCACGATTGGCAGTAGATTTTGAGAATATTGTAGCCATAAAAGAAGCCAAAGGTGATTTGGTGCAGGCCATGAAAATGATAGACAGCACCCCAGAAGGCTTTTTGGTGATTAGTGGGGACGATATGATTGCGTTGCCCATGACACTCGCTGGAGGAGCGGGTGTGATTTCAGTAATTGGCGAAGGTTTCCCCAAAGATTTTTCTGATATGATTCGCTTAGGGTTAGAACGTAGGGTAGACGAGGCATATACCTTGCATTACAAATTGGCACCCTGTATCGATTATATTTTTGCCGAAGGGAACCCGGCAGGGATTAAAGCCGTGTTTAAAAAATTAGATATTTGTGGCGATACCGTACGTTTGCCGTTGGTTGGCATTGGTAAACAACTTCGCGATAAAATCGATGCTTTTGTAAACGCGTAATAATCTGAAACAATGCGTTGAGACAGGCGTCTTTCTTTAAAACAATAAAATAGCTCGCCGCACAATATCAATGGCGATAATAAGTTTTTATAATCACGTATAATTCACTACTTTTGCACGATGTTTTTCAAACACCTAAAAATCGGTTTTCTATTAGCACTTGTGGCAGCTACGTTGGCGTCGTGTAGTAACTACCAGAAAATCCTAAAATCTGATGATACCGCGGCCAAATACAACGCGGCAGATTCGTTATACCAAGCGGGCAAATACAAAAAGGCCCTTAAACTGATGGAGCAAATCGTTCCTGCATACCGTGGAAAGCCTCAGGCCGAACGGTTAATGTACATTTATGCCAATACCTTTTACAATTTAGAAGACTATTACTTGGCAGGATATCAGTTTGAACGTTTTGCCACTTCCTATCCGCAAAGTGATAGTGTTGAGGTTGCTTCGTACCGCTCTGCAAGAAGTTATTACGAATTGTCACCTAGATTTTCATTAGACCAAGAAGATACGAGACTCGGACTAGAAAAATTACAAGGCTTTATCAATAATTATCCGAACTCTGAATATCGAATAGAAGCCAACAGCTTGGTAAATGAGCTTCGCGGAAAATTAGAAAAGAAAGATTACGAAATAGCAATGCAATACTTAAATATTGCAGAATATTTGAACTCATACGTACCAGCAATTGAAGCATTTGAAAACTTTATCGTAGACCATCCCGGTTCAGAATACCGTAAAGCTGTGTTCTACGGAAGGTTAGAAGCAGGGTACAAAAGGGCTATTACGGGAGTTCCAAGTGAACTGCAAGAACGACTATTAACAGCAAAAGGTTTTTATAATTCCTTCGATAAATATTATAAAAATGATACTTCAGAATACAAAACAAAGGCCGATGAAATCTTGCAGGAAATCAACGCGCGCCTTGTGGTTGAAGAAGAAGTAGAAGAATCCACACGATAATACACCTAGATTATGAGCGATATTAAAAATTCTGATGCGCCTATCAACACAATTACGATAGACAAAAACAAGATTGATGCACCTACAGGGAACATCTACGAAGCGATTTCGATCATTTCAAAAAGAGCCACCCAGATTAATGGTGACATTAAAAAGGAGCTTTTAGAGAAGTTAGACGAATTTGCTACGTATAACGATAGTCTTGAGGAAATTTTCGAGAACAAGGAACAGATTGAAGTTTCAAAATTCTACGAAAAACTTCCGAAACCACATGCGTTGGCAGTACAGGAGTGGCTAGAAGAAAAGGTCTACTACCGAAACACCGCAGACGAGGCTCTAGAAGAATAAGATGTCTGTGCTGAGCGGTAAAAAAATTGTACTGGGCATCACAGCCGGTATCGCCGCTTACAAAACAACATTTCTTGTTAGGTTGTTTGTAAAGGCGGGTGCTGAGGTAAAGGTTGTAATGACCCCCTCGGCCAAAGAATTTGTGACGCCACTTACCCTCTCAACTCTTTCTAAAAACGAAGTACATTCTTCATTTACCAATGAAGATGATGAAAATGCCCAATGGAACAACCACGTAGCGTTGGCCCTTTGGGCAGATTTTTTTATCATCGCTCCCGCTACGGCCAATACCCTATCAAAAATGGCCCACGGGACGTGTGATAACCTCTTGCTTGCCATCTACCTTTCTGCAAAGTGCCCCGTGTATTATGCTCCAGCTATGGATCTAGATATGTATCAGCATCCTTCAACAAAGGAAACCTTTGAGAAACTGACTTCCTTCGGAAATATCCAGATTCCTGCTACCCATGGCGAATTGGCCAGCGGTCTGGTGGGGCAAGGTCGTATGGCAGAACCCGAGGATATTGTTGCTTTTATTGAAAAGGATATAGCTGAAAAGCTTCCGCTACGCGGAAAAAAAGTACTGATTACTGCAGGTCCAACGTATGAAGCTATAGATCCGGTTCGCTTTATAGGAAACCATAGCAGTGGTAAAATGGGCTATGCCATTGCAGACGAAGCCGCCAACTTAGGGGCTGAAGTTATCTTGGTTTCGGGTCCGTCGAGTGTCTTGCTCAAAAACCCTACTGTTCATAAAATATCTGTTACTTCGGCCCAAGAGATGTATGTTTCGGTGCATGAACATTTCTCCCAATGTGACGTGGCGATTTTAAGTGCCGCAGTTGCAGATTATAGACCAGTGAGTGTCGCTTCAGAAAAAATAAAGAAAAAAGAAGGAAACCTTACGCTTCAACTAGAAAAAACCCAAGATATCTTGGCTTCCATCGGGAAAATTAAAGAAAAACAATTCTTGGTAGGGTTCGCTTTAGAGACCCAAAACGAACTGGAAAACGCAAAAATTAAACTCGAAAAAAAGAATTTAGATTTAATTGTGTTAAATTCGCTGAGAGACAAAGGAGCGGGTTTTAAAGGAGAAACCAATAAGGTTACCTTTGTGGCCAAAGACAATAAAGTGGTGCCTTTTTCAGTTAAACCAAAAACAGAAGTCGCCAAAGACATTTTACAATACATTATAGCACAATTTCATGCGTAAATTTATACTCATTTTTACAGCCCTGCTTTCTTGCATGGCAATTACAGCACAAGAATTAAATGCAACGGTCACCATTGATGCCGAGCAGACGGGACAACCCAATATGCAGGTATTCAGAACACTCAGTTCGCAACTCACAGATTTCATAAACAATACGCAATGGACCGAGAAGACGTATTTAAACCAGGAACGGATAGATTGTAATTTTACCTTAGTGCTTACTTCGTATCAGGGAGATTCGTTTGGTGGTAGTTTGCAAGTTCAGGCTTCTCGCCCCGTGTATGGTTCTACGTATGACAGCCCTATCTATAACTACAACGATAAGCAGTTTTCGTTCGATTATGTAGAATTTCAACCGTTAACTTTCAATATCAATTCATTCGACTCTAACTTAATGTCGGTGTTGGCATTTCATATCTATACCGTTATCGGTTTAGATGCAGATACCTTTGCCCTGGAGGGCGGAATGGAGCATTTTGAAACTGCAAAACAAATTGTAAACACGGCGGCAGCTAGTAATTTTGCAGGTTGGAAAGCTACCGATGGAACCCAATCGCGTTTTCGCTATAACGATGCATTGTTGAGTAACGTGTACCGTGAATTTCATGAAGCGATGTACATCTATCACGTAGAAGGACTCGATGTGATGGTAAACGACCAAAAGCTAGCAAAAGTAAAAATCACCAATGCTATCGAAAAACTTAAGAGTATCAACGATCGCAGACCCAACTCATACATACTCAGAACATTCTTTGATGCTAAAAGTGACGAGATTGCAGCTGTTTTTAGTGGGGGTCCGCGTGTAGATATCGTAACTTTGGTGGAGAACTTAAACCGAATGGCCCCAACGAGACGTAGTGCTTGGGCCGAAATACGATTTTAATAACTTCTATTCCGCTTGCGTAAAGACAAACTTCCGCTATCTTAGTGGTGCAAATTTTTGCCTTCTATGCTAACAACGCTTGCCATAAAAAATTACGCCCTGATACAAGATATCAAGGTGTCGTTTACCGACGGACTCACCACTATCACAGGAGAGACCGGTGCGGGTAAATCTATTTTGTTGGGTGCGTTATCTATGCTTTTAGGTAAGCGTGCAGATATGGGCAGCGTTCGGGATGCTTCAAAAAAATGTACCATTGAAGGGGAATTCCTGATTACGGTATATGGGCTGCAAGATATTTTTGAAACCTTAGACTTCGATTATGACGATCATACTATAATAAGGAGGGAAATATTACCTAGCGGAAAATCGAGAGCTTTTGTAAACGATTCTCCAGTAAATCTTACACAGTTACAACAATTAGGAGAGCGTTTGGTAGATATTCACAGTCAGCACGAGACCATTTCGTTGCTTTCGGAAAAAAACCAATTGGAAGTAGTAGATGCCGTGGCGGGTAATGACAGTCTCATCGAGACGTATACTAAAAATTTAAAAGATTTTAAGGCGTTGCAACAAAACCTGCAAGCGCTTATTGCTGAAAAGGAAACAGCTGAAAAAGAACTCGACTACCAAACTTTTTTATACAACGAATTGGAGGCAGCCAACTTGAGTGCATTGAATCAGGATGAGCTGGAAGAAAGCTATGAAAAACTGAACAATGCTGAAACTATTAAGGAAGGATTGGCCAACTGTCTTCAATACCTTACAGACGAGCAGAGCGGAGCTCTCGAAACTGCCAAGGAAGCGCGTTTGCAGCTAAATAAGCTGAAAGGTTTCGCTTCGGAATACAGCACACTGTGGGATCGGTTAAATAGCACTTTGATAGAGATGGAAGATATAGCAGAGGCCATTGCTGTTGCATCTGAGAATCTGGATGCCGATCCGTCACAACTATTTCAAATACAGGAGCAATTACAAACCTTGTTTAAGCTTCAGCAGAAACACAATGTAGCAACTGTTGAAGAATTACAGGAGATAGAAAGTGAATTGTCATCAAAAATAAATACGACCCATAGTTTAGACCAGCGTATTGAGATGCTGGAAGCATCTGTTCAATCTGCAAAGGAACATGTTGTGACGGTTTCAGAAAAAATACGAAAGCAACGCTTGGCGGTCTTACCAAAATTAAAGCAACAATTAGAACAAAATTTAGCAAGGCTAGGACTTCCGAATGCACAATTTCAATTTGAACTACAACCTACCCAAGAATTCCGTGAAACGGGGACAGATAGTATGGTTTGGTTGTTTACCGCTAACAAAGGGTCTTTATTGGCAGCCATGAACAAAGTGGCTTCTGGGGGAGAATTGAGCAGGATCATGCTATCTATAAAAGCGGTATTGGCACAATACAAAAAATTGCCAACGCTGGTATTTGATGAAATTGATACGGGCGTGTCTGGTGCCATAGCTGAACAAATGGCACGCACTATGGAAGAGATGGGTGCAGCCATGCAAGTGTTCAGTATAACCCACTTGCCGCAAATAGCCGCAAAAGGAAAACAGCACATTAAAGTTTTTAAAGAAGTGCTTGAAAATACAACAGTAACCCAATTGAAGCAACTTTCAGAAGAAGAGCGAATTGTTGAAATAGCACAGATGATTGGGGGGCACGACCTTACAGATTCAGCAATAGCACATGCAAAACAATTACGCAATTAACTGTATCTTTGTACGTATATATGAGAACCAACTAAACCAAAATACCCATGGCATACAATTTACTTAAAGGAAAAAAAGGAATTATTTTTGGCGCATTAGATGCAAATTCAATTGCATGGAAAACGGCAGAGCGTGTTCACGAAGAAGGAGGCCAATTTGTACTTACCAATGCACCCATCGCCATGCGAATGGGACAGATAAACGACCTTGCTGAGAAAACAGGTTCACAAATCATTCCGGCAGATGCTACTAATATAGAAGACTTAGAAAACCTAGTGACCCAGGCCATGGAAATTTTAGGGGGTAAGCTCGATTTTGTGCTGCATTCAATCGGGATGTCTGTAAATGTTCGTAAGGGAAAGCATTATACTGACCAGAATTATGATTGGACGCAGAAAGGCTGGGATGTTTCAGCAGGATCTTTCCACAAAACCATGCAAACTTTGTATAAAAAGGATGCAATGAACGAGTGGGGAAGTATCGTTGCACTAACTTATATGGCAGCCCAACGGGTTTTTCCAGATTACAATGACATGGCAGACAATAAAGCCTATCTCGAATCAATCGCGCGTAGCTTTGGGTATTTCTTCGGAAAAGACAAGCGCGTACGTGTAAATACTATTTCTCAATCGCCTACGCCAACTACGGCAGGTCAGGGCGTAAAAGGTTTTGACGGTTTTATAGCCTACGCCGAAAAAATGTCTCCCCTTGGCAACGCAACCGCAGAAGATTGCGCAAATTATACCATCGCCATGTTCAGTGATCTAACTAAAAGGGTGACCTTACAAAACCTTTACAATGATGGAGGATTCAGTAACATGGGTGTAAGTGATGCGGTAATGGATGTTTTTGTTGAAAAGCAATAATTCTTCACTCGAATTCTCATTTGTTTCAGATTAGAAATTAAGTCGATTTTTTACGGGTTACTTGTCGGATAAATCTGACTTTTTGTCGAAATCTTCATGCTGCTCCGATTTTTTTGGATAATTTTAAGAGTTAATAACTAGTAATCTTAATTTTATTATGAAAAAATCTACTTTTTTATGGGTGTTTATGTGCTGCATGGTCGGTACACTGTTCGCCCAAACACCGGCAGAACTGTCGGAAATTCAGGCAGCGAAAGCTGACCAACAAATGTCTGTCAATTTACAAGAATTGATGACGCGTCTAGACAACGTTGGTGATACATCAATGCCACTTACAAACTTCTTTACAGCTAATGAGCTACAAGTTCTTAGAAGTTATAGTCGTCCACAATCAGCAAATCGATTGGCAGATATTATCCCAACCGCAGGTGCAACCGAGTCTTTTTCACCAGTTGTTGGGGATTTCATTTACGACCCTAGTGATGGAGTAAATGGAGGTCCAGGCGGTGATTGCTCAACGACTTCTTCTGGAGATCTAGGTGATTATCCAAATTGTGACTGCATCACAGTTACGACCTTCAATGCCCCTCCGGGTGAAGAGATTTCGGTAACCTTCAATTCTTTCAGAGTCTTTGGAGCTTTTGATTGGTTTGCCATTTTTGACGGCTCAGGTCCCGTTACTGCCACAAATGGTAGTGGATCTGCTACGAACCCTACTTCTGGTGACCCAGAACTTTGGAATAGTTCTGTAGACGGTGATGAACTCGTTGATATGATCAATGCAGGTATGACAACTTTTACTTCTACTAGTGGTAGCTTAACTTTTGCTTCCAGATTTAGTGGTGTAGTTAATACTTGTGGCTGGGAAGCCGAGGTAGTACCTGCCGGCGGCGGTGGCGGTGGTGGTATTACCACACCTACTGTTTTCGGATATGAAGCTGTTTCAGAAATGTACGGAAGTTTCGATCCTGTGGCACCTGAAGTGTTTACAGCTATATCAATGGGAGCAGCCGATGGAACTAGTTTAGAACTAACCGGTGATGTTGATCCTAACAACCCTACCACAGCATACGTTTCTACAACAACGCCAAACTTTTACAGTATGGATATTGAGACAGGAGTTTACACTCTTATTGGACCTCAAGCATTGACCTTTATCGGTACGTCTTTTGACCCTACCTCAGGTATTCTATATGGTTATGCCTCTGATGCGAACTTATATACAATTGATTTAGCGACAGGTGCGGGTACCTTAGTAGGACCTACTGGAAATACTGGACTTGCAGATTTAGCGATTACGGGTGATGGTGATGCTTATGGCCATGACCTTGCCGCAGACCAAATCGTTTCTATCGATTTAACAACTGGTACAGCGACCCCTATCGGGCCTACTGGTTTTAATGCAAATTTTGCACAAGGGATGACATGGGATCCAAACAGTGATACCGTTTTCTTGGCTTCATTTAATGCTGCTAATTTCTTAGCAGAATGGAGGTCTGTTGATTTAACTACAGGAGCTACAACAATTGTTGGAAACATTAATGATCCAAATGTTTCTGAAGTTACTTGGGCGGGAATACCATTTGTTCCACCGATGAATGATGACTGTTCTGGTGCTGTTGCCATGGATTGTGGTGATGTTGAAACAGGTGATACTAACGACTTCTCTGACACTGGCGGATTCAACGCTTCTCCAGATGCATGGTACTCGTACACAGGTTCTGGCGATCCAGAATTTATCACCTTCTCATTGTGTGATGGTGGGACGACTTACGATTCTAGACTTACCGTTTTTGATTCTTGCGGAGGAGCTCAAGTAGTGAGTAATGATGATTCCTGTGGATTACAATCTGAGGTTTCTTTCCTTTCTGACGGAACAACTACCTATTATGTAGCCGTTGAAGGATTTGGAACTACAAGTGCGGGACCTTACAGTCTTGAACTTTCCTGTAACCCAGTTGCAGCAAATGATCTTTGTGATGATGCAATAGAGATAGCTTGTGGTGATGTGGTTGCTGGAAGTACTAATTTTGCAACTATAGATACAGCAGCTGGATCTTGTGCAGGACAAGATATTACTGCAGCTGGTGTATGGTACACATATACTGAGTCGATTCCAGGGTTTATTCAAGATATCAATCTTTCAACTTGTGACGATGCAGATTATGACACAAAGATTTCAGTATACTCTGGAGATTGTGGTACGCTTACCTGCGTTGCAGCAAACGATGATGGTAACGGTTGTTCTGGTTTCACCTCTTCGGTAGACTTCCAGAGTGACGGTGTTTCGACCTACTATATATTGGTTCATGGATTTGGAACTGCTACTGGAAATTTCAACTTAACCATGACGTGTAGTCCTGTGCCACCGCCGAACGATATGATCGCAAACTCTATCGATGTTGACGAAATCGGATTCCCTTACACAGACCCAGCGGTTAACATGCCGGGTGCGACCACAGAAGCAGGTACCCCTGCCGACTGTGACAACGCAGGTGTTCAGGGAGTATGGTACAACTTTGTTCCAGAGATGGGCGGAGAGGCTACGGCCACCGTTACCAGCCCAGCGGGTTACACATCTGTGACCTTCTACACG
>TARA_R100000306_G_scaffold62509_1_pt1 | contig 17926 bp, 18 predicted proteins | sample TARA_R100000306 | Tara Oceans TARA_R100000306 (sample SAMEA2620824) | marine metagenome | biome: marine biome (ENVO:00000447); feature: mesopelagic zone (ENVO:00000213); material: "saline water (ENVO:00002010), including plankton (ENVO:xxxxxxxx)" | depth 1000 m | reverse complement strand
TTGTGCCGCGCCCTTGGCCGCAAACCAGCCGCTGCTCAAAGGACGAGCCTGAGCATGCGCGTTGGTCGTTGTTAAGGCACCTCCTGCCAACAGGCCGACCGCCAATGCGTAAGCAAGAGGGGTCAATCGAACTTGCTTGCGTCTGGCACGCGACAGGCGCTTCCCACTAAAGGCCGACAAGGTGCGAGCCTGACCCGCTTTATAATGATTCATGACGACTTTCCTTTCCATTTGCTCAATCTGTCCAATACAGCGACAAACCCGCCTTAATAGATCTCCCACCGGAAAGTCAATCAACGGAATGTGCTGCGTGCAAGCACAAAGACTGCAGCAACAAGACAAGACCGCCCATTGTCATAAAAACTTAATCTAATGCACTTTGCTTGCTCCCGGACCAAAGCGTTGGATATACGCCCGATCCAGGCGCGTGCAGCAATATTCCAGCGCCGCACGCAACTCTTTTTCCACGGCGCGTTGCGAGATACCAAACCGCAGTGCAATTTCTCGATGCGGCAACTCTTCAATACGAGCCGCGATCAACATTGCCCGGCGACGCGCTGGCAATTCCGCCAAAACATCCTCCAATGCCCGCACATCTGCCCGGCCTGTGGCGATACGGGCCGGATCGGCCAGTTCGTCGGCCACTTGGTACAGCCCCTCAATCTCGGCCACACTGAGTAAACGCTCTTTGCTCTTGCGCTGGTCCTCAGCCACATTCAGAATCATGCGAAACAGATAAGCGGCGGGAAACTTGACCGCGCCCACTTCGCCCATGCCTTCAATTTTCAAGAACGCCTCATGCAATGCGTCATTGACCAGGTCCTCACAACCCAACCGATATTGAAGTCGACGACGAAATTCCTGATACCGTGTCAGGAATAGGCTACGCAAGGTAGATTTAGTTATGTCAGACATGGCGCGTCATACTAAATGGCACCGTCCTGCCACGTCCTGATCGTAAACATGTCACTCTATGCGCAAGCCTGTAAAACGATATGCTGGCCTCTTTTTCAACCATCCGACCCAAACCGACGCAGACTAATCCATCACCCACATGACGCTCCACCAATACCGCACACTCATGCAACGGGAGTTTACTTAATCGTCATAAGACTAAAACCGCACCGTGAAACTGCCAAATTTCACAAAAACTTCACATTTAATTGTCAGACTCACCCAATCGAGTTGCTATGGTATCGACCGCGAATGACGTCAACATGACAGTCACGCACAAAAGTCATCGGACTTCTTCACGAACATGTCATAAATAGAACGAAGCGCCTCGCCTATACTGAAATAACATTTAAAATTTGGAGGCAACATGCGCATTTCAATACTGATCGTGCCACTAATTGCGATCTTGCTGCACACCTCGGTCATAGCAGCCGATGACGAGGTAAGCACTGCCAAATCATCTGCCCCGCCCAACACCTGTGTGGACGTTGAGGTCGACGGCTACCGCGCCTTGTCTTATGACTGTCTAAGCCTGCAGATGACCCCCACGCCACGCCATACGTCTAACAATCCCGCTCTTGTCTCGGCAGAGATTGCCCGACAGTTACCCAATCGGCTGGGGCTGATCACCCAGTCGGGCACCTCCAATCGTATGGGCAATCAGCTTGGCAAATCCGCCTTTCCTCAACGGCCACCGACAGCGCAAGGCACCTCGTCGCTTCTGGGCGGAAAATAGCCCTTTATACGCACGCTGCTTCTTCGATCCACAGTAACTTGAGACAATGACCTCTTGGACAGTGAGAGACACATGAAGAAGACCCGCTACAGCGATGAGCAGAATGTTCGAATCCCGCGAAACTGACAAGGACACGATGGCCGAGGTTGCCAAGCGCCGCGGCGTAAGCGAATCGACGATTTATGCTTGGCGCAAAAAGTTTGGCAGCCCGGAAACGGATGAAATGAAACGGTTAAGGACGCTCGGCTCGAGGCGCAGAAGACCAGATTCCGCAAGTTGTGGGTCGATCAGGAGCTGAAGATCGACGTGATGAAGGAGGTCAATGCAAAAATGTGGTGAGCATACAGGCCCGGTTAATGCAGACGTGATACACCATTTCCCGTGGTATGTGCCAGCGTCAGGCCTGTGCGCTGATGAGTGTTTCTCGCTCCAGTTTTTATTACGTATTAAGGATGCCCGTGAAGGACGCCCCAATGAGTCAGGCCATGCATCGACTATCAGGACAGTATCCACGTTTTGGTTCGCGCCGTATTCGTGTCTTTTTGGGCCGCGAGGGCATTCAGATTGGCAAAGAGCGGCGTTCACGCCTATGGAACCAGGCCGGTTGCAAGTGCCCGCAAAGCGCAAGCGACGCCGTTTGGCTGGTAGCCAGTCTCGTGCGTGTCAACCCAACGGTAGGAACAACATTTGGAGTTATAACCTCGTGTGCGGCGCCTGTGCCAATGGTCAAACGCACAAATATTTGACCGTCTTAGACGAATTCACCCGGGAATGCTTAGCCATTGATGAGAATTACACCGAGTCTTGAGGAGGCTCCAAATTTTGAGGGAACGGAGAGTAATACTGCGAGTGCCAAATGTCACCGGATTAGCTACCCTTGACTCTTCTGGTACTGGAAGGTTTCCTCTTACCTTTATTCAAAGGCTAAAAGGCTCTCTGGGAGCCCCAATTTAGCGGAGCAGCACAACGTTGTTTTTAATAGAACAAAATTACAGGTATATTAGGCACAGATATCCCCTCTGTGAAAATGGAAATACTGATGCGCTTTCTCCCTCCCGATGAGCAAATTGATTTATATGAAACGGGCTTTCCCGAAGACGACTTACTGGGTCGGAAAAAAATTAGCGGAAGATTATCCAAGCTTCTTGAACGCATCGAAGACCCTCTTGTAATTGCCCTGGACGGAGGATGGGGCACGGGAAAGTCGTACTTTCTGAAGCGCTGGGTTGCTGAACACCGTAAAGTGGACTCCAACAAAGCGCTTACAGTTTATTTCGACGCTTTTGCTCATGATTACTTGAATGAGCCGCTGATCGGATTGATTAGCGCACTCTCAGCGCGGACTCCAACAAAAAACAACAAAAATATCACTGCACTTAAATCCGCAGCGGTTAAACTCATTCGCCCTGCGGTCCGAGTGACACTTGCGGCTGTATCTGGCGGTGCCACTGAAATGCTCGGCGGAGCGATGGCAGGAGCCACCAGTGCAGCCACGTCTGATGCTAAAGACGCCGTTGATAAATTCTGGAAACGTGAGGAAGGTCGCCACCAGGCCATGCTCGATTTTCACTCCGCGCTTGAGAATTTAACAAGTCCAAGCAAGGAAGGAAACTCTCACACTCCGCTCGTAATAGTCATCGATGAGCTCGATCGGTGCCGTCCAGATTATGCGCTAGAGGTCCTCGAAATTATCAAACATTTCTTTTCGGTGCCCCATGTTCACTTTGTACTAGGCGTAAACCTGAATTCTTTAGAAAATAGCGTGACAGCTAGGTACGGGCCACAAATCGACGCCACAGCATATTTGCAAAAATTTGTAAGCCTCAAAATGACATTGCCCGACCAGCATGAAAACACACACACAACGCTACTTTACTTGAAAAAATATGGGCAACAAATGGGACTCCACGATAGATTGCTTGACGATCTCTTCCATCAAACAAAAATCCTATTAAGAAGAAATTCAATTTCTATTCGCGACGCAGCAAAAATATTATCGACTGCATCACTATTACCAGATAATTTAAAAAATGAAAGTGCTTTTCACCTGCGGGTTGTCGCAACAACATTATTAATCACTAAAATCATACGTCCAAGTCTTTTTAAAGAATTAGTAAACTCCTCTATCTCTCAAAAGGATTTTGACGAATATTTCGATTTCGACAAAAAATATATAGAACCCAAAACGTCAACTGGGGAATACAACCCAGAATTTGATTCCGCTCTTTGGGGACTTTATCAGTGCTGGCAGTATATTCTCACTGGTGGAACACCACTCAATAATCAATACCCCACCAATGTATTATCAGCATTCAACCAGTATCCGAGCAACTGTGAGGCCAAGCAAACACCCCAATGGGTGAACGAAAATTATCTAAATACGTTCAAACTGTCATAAATCATTAATGCTGAAGACCAAGTTCAGATACTCTCGCATTAAATTGCGTCAAACTCGGTTCTCCGTCTTTTTTACGCCAAGCAATTAGTCCAGGTACCCAAGGACACCAGAATCCGTTATTTAGCGATGGTCGCCAACCGTAGAAACATATCGAAAAAGTGTCTAAAAAACTCACTTTTCTCTCAATCAGCCTATAACACCAATCTGGCCGCTCATTAATTGCTTTGATACGTTCCTCTAGGCGGCGGGTTTTTCGTGTTGGATCGTTCAGTATCGATGCGGTTATTAAAACGGCATTTTCAACTTTAGTAAGTTCATCCAGTTTATTTGTGAAGCATTCAAAGCTTAATTTTCTTACCTTTTCACGTGCCTCAGATTGCAACACAAGCCTCAGTCCCGCATGGGCTTTAGGTTTGCCAATAATCCGATTTTTTACGCTGCACCTCACTTGATAGAGTGGCCGTTCGATAAAGCCACCAATATGGGTGGACCACGCATTTGGACTTTCTTGTAAACAAAAAAATTTGACTCGACCATACCGTATTTCTTTATCTTTCAACTGACGTACCCGAAGCACAACATACACCCCAAGAATCAATGCAACAAAAAAACACATCAATGCCCAATCAAGGTGACCCATTAATGAAACAACCAAGACCCCTACCAAGCAAATCACGAAAATGTCGGCAATAATTGTCACACCCCGCAACCACAACATATTTACACTCCCTTCTAAAGCGTATGTTTAGCAGCTAAACCTTCAATCCCAACTACTTTGCTCAAATTATGTTTAGCTGCTAAACGTCCTGACCAGCATCACCACCCCAGCAGCAGACAAGAACGGCCCGAAAGCGTGATTCGTTTTCTTCGATCCCCGCAGATGCAATATATACATAACAATCGTCCCTGCGCTGCACGCTCCAATCAATATCCAAGGCACTGCATTAATACCTAACCAAGCCCCCAGCGCCGCCATCAGTTTGAAATCTCCATACCCCATTCCATTTTGACCAGATCGCAACCTATATGCTTGATTAGCAATCCACAAAATGCAGTATCCCGCTGCAGCGCCGAGAACAGCGTCGCCCAACGGCGTAAAAATCACGTGACGGTTAATGAGCAGCCCGGCCCACATTAATGGCAAAGTCAATAAATCAGGCAGCATTCCATACTTAACATCGATCCACGATATCCAAACCAACATTCCGCACAGAACGACTGCCGCAATGAATGACAGCGCTGCAATACTGATCATTAAGCCCCCTGAGTGTTTAGTCGCTAAACCGACTTTCACTGCTGACGTCAATGCCCAATCGCTGCGCCAGTGATTCAATTGCCGCATCTCCTGATGCCAACAAACTCAACGCTGAAGTGCCATCAGCCAAAACGTCAATCTTTACGGTAATGCCGGGCAAGGCTGACAGATTTTGTGCTAGTTCGCCCCAGTGGGCGGATGACTCACAGTTGGGGATATTCGGGACTGTTTCCGGCGTGTCTGTGGTGTGCTTTCGTAATGATTTGATTTTGGTTCGCGTCAACTGTTTAGCTGCTAAACCGTCCCTAGAATCCGCAATCGTTGCCTCGACCTCTTGGGGGTTTTCTCGGTGAGCGCGAACCAGCTCGTTCACTAGCGTCACATCCTTGACCTGCCCCTCATGAAAAGCCTTAGCCACAGGCTCTGGCAGATCAAGCAATACCGCATGTTGTGAGACAAACGCTTTGGATTTTCCTAATAGGCGAGCAATTTCCGTCAACGTATGCCCTTCTGCTTGTGCAATCCCAATAAAATCAGCAATTTCTCGAGGGGTTAATGCCTCGCGATGAATGTTTTCGATGACCTGGTCAAATTTGTCAAAACCCTCATCGATGAATGCCGGTACCTGATTCAACCCGGCCACCTTTGCTGCGCGATAACGCCGATGGCCATGATTAATAATGTAGAAGCCTGGCGCATTGGGGTCTGGCCGCAACGACATCGGTGACTTAACGCCCCGCCCTCCACTCATGCTCTCAGCCAGCTCGGCAATACTTTCATCACTAAAGCCCGGGTTGCCCTCGGTTCTGGAGTTACCTTCGTCTTCACGAATCCGGTCCATATCAACCATCAGGGGTGCTCCTTGGTCGGATGTCCCAACTGGCGCTTGCAACATGGCCGCCAGATCGCCTAGTCCTGCCAGGTCCAATCCACTCTCTTGTTTAGCAGCTAAACGGTTCGTACCATTTTTCATTGATTTACTCCCAATTTCGCTAATACGTAATCTCCTAGCTCCCGCATTTCTTTTCCAGCGGCCCTGGCCGAAGTCTTACGTAATTTCCATACAGGTATGCCATGCGCAAGGGCTTCAGCAATACTTGAACGCAACGCGATAACTAAAGGCGCCATCAATGCCCCATGTGCCTGCCTCACTTGATCGAGGTTGGACTTCTGCCTGGGGCTACGTGTATCAACACGACTGGGCAATATTCCAAGAAAGGATAATTTTGGGTTGCTTTTGCGAGCGTTAAGCACCGTTACCATGGTGCTTTTAATGCCTTCAATCGAATAAGCTTCCATTTCAACCGGCGATAACACGGCATCGGCAACATGCAAGGCTGCCGCTTTAGCAATCCCTAAACCGGGCGCGGTATCAACGACACATAAATCAAAGTCATCCGCAAAACGAGCTAGATTGGCCTTGAAGTTCTGTTGGGCCTTCTCCAAAGACACAAACACAAGGTTCGCCAAAAGTTTGTCCGCCGGCAACATTGTTAAACACCCAGAGTTATCACCCTGTTTAGCCGCTAAACTCCCGATTCCTTCTTCGGTAAATAATGAGCTGGCTACTGCCCCCACCTGATACTCGGCCAATGTTTTTGATAAGTCACCGGTGTCTAAATCAATTACCAGTACTCGTTGTCCTGCTTCATGTGCATAGAAGGCGACATGCGCTGCACTGGCGGTCTTTCCTACCCCGCCTTTACCTTGAGCAATTACACATACTTTCATAAGAAAACTCCCTAAGTGTTTAGCCGCTAAACAGGGCATCGATTCAGCAGCAACCCGTCCAGAGTGTTTAGCGGCTAAACATTCTTTAAACTTTAGATATTTTCAATATCCGGCCAAATAGACTCCCAGTCATCCGGCCTGAGCATTTGTCGTGTAACTCGACCGCCAGTGAGCTGTTCTATCCGAACACATTGGGCAACGGGCACTGGGCGCCGACGCCACAACCAGTGATTAACGGTACCCGGCGTGACCGAGAGCAACTTAGCAAGGGATGCTTCACCTTTTTGCTGACGAGCGCTATACAAACCATTCGGATCAAGTAAAGATTTTGCTACCTCACATGCTTTAGCGATGGGTGCAAAAGGATTTTTTCTAAAAGATTTCAAAATTGCTTTCTCATTTGTTTAATTGGTATTTAAATTTAATTCTATAGCATTGCTATGTTTTATTAAAGAAAAACAATACAATTGCACACTAAGCCTGTTAAGTGATGGAATTAGTGCGTGTTAAAAGGCAAAGAACTTGGCCGCGCTATTGAACGAGCCATCCAATTAAAAATCGACGCCGGCCTGGTTAAGTCGAGGGCGGCTGTCGCCCGGGATTTACACGTTGAGCCAAATGTCGTTTATGGATGGATTCGCACGGGCTCTATATCCAAAGAACGATTACCTGAGCTTTGGATTTACTTCGATGACGTTGTTAACCCTGAACACTGGGGCTTATCTAAAGCAGATGTGGACTATTTCTCAAAGAAGTCCAGGGTTAACGACAAATGGCCTTTTGAGCTAACCCAACTAGAAGACGTGCTTAGCCTTTCTCAACAGCAACTACAGCAGCTAGACCACATCTTGGCTGGAGTGCTAATGGGACTTCGCAGCAAACCTCCCATGACTGAAGCCCCACCGGTCAAAAGCAAGAAGCGCGGCCGCTCCGCCGCGTAAGCCATTGTTGCGTCTGGCTTACAGCAATCCGCGCATAACTATCACAAATAAAGCTAAGCCCAGAAATAGGTCAAAAATTTTTTTAGTGCACACACGTAACCAAAATTAAATAACTTAAGTTTTTATGTCAGTGCGCTTAAGAACTAAATTTCACATATTTATTCTTATTTTTATATAGCATTAGTATTGATTTTTACATAGCGTTGCTATAGACTTTGCAAAAGCTTAACAAAAGCAACGCTCATTAACAATTGAAGACCGATAAATCCCGTGCCCTGCCCTTTTGGGTGGTGCGAGTGCATGGCTACCCAACATTGACGCAACCTGGTAGGAGAAAAAAGGTTGAAAAACAGTAGGCCGCCGAGGCCGTATGCTGATTGCAAGGTTGCTAGCGAGTGACGAAGTCTGCTTTCAGTAGCTGCGATCCATCATGAATGGACGCCGGCATGCTCGTGAGAGCACCCATATTTTGGTAGTGGCGCGTAACTACCAAATGCCCGCGGGAATAGACCGCACCAGCTGATTGAACCTGTCGAACCGGATAACCGGGTACACCGACACATTCACCAACTGGGATCAAAGCACCCTACCCCCGTCGTGGTATCTCGGCGGGTAGGTCACAAGGCCTCTGGCTGAGGCCGCTTTGGTAAACGACTTACAGTTAGGTCGTTTACTGAAGCTAAGTTGATATGGAAAACATGCAAATTGAAACTGTGATGACACGTTACGGATGCAATGCCGAAGATGCCCATCGTTATCTCGACTTAATTGAGGAAGGATATACCCGCTATCAGGCAGCAATAATGGCCGGACTCGCTGATCCAGACTGTTAGTAGGCTGTTTAGCAGCTAAACAACGTTCGAGAGACTGAACTCAAGTTATCCCCACAATCTGTGGATAACGCTTTCTATAAGTTGCTCATCTTTTTGCGTAATGCACCGAAATACAGGCATTGAGGGTTACTCGATTAACAAGTAACCACGTATACATCCACACCGCTTGCCTCAGGTGACTTTAGCAAGGCTCAAGCTTTGTCTGAGCAGGTAAAAGAGGCAAGTCTGGGAGTTCGCCCAACAGTTCAAACGTAAAAGCGAGCAGCAATGAAAGACCAACGTATTTACCCAGTCCAAATTAACTTGGGTGAACAAACCCAAACATACAGCCCAGCCTTTCAGACAGAAACCCAATTTAGCCAGGCCTGGAAAAAGGTTCTGATGATGGCTCACGGTAAAGCTGTCGTGCGCTGCCAGTGTTTGGGCGAAGGTGAAAAGCGCCTTTCCGTTCACAGCCGATCTAATTCAGATCACTTTCACCTTGCCCGCTTTCCAGACACTGGACCTGAGCATGCTGAAGACTGCATATTCTTCGGCGTCGATCCAAATGCTTCCGGCCTTGGTGCATACAAGCGCGGTGTTGTCGAAGAACTGGACGACGGCAACGTCAAAATCAAGCTAAAAGTCGGTTTGCAACAGCGCCTTACCAAAGCCCCCGACGAAGGCGATGCGACACCGAATGGGCCGGCAACATCAAAAAGTACGCGCTCCGGTCAATCCAGCATGACTTTGTTGGGTCTACTTCATTATCTTTGGACGCAAGCTGGACTTAACACTTGGACACCTGCCATGCAGGGCAAGCGCACACTGGGCGTGGTGCATCATCATTTGATGCGTAAGGCAATGAATACTTATGCCGGAAGAGTAAAACTGTCACAGAACTTGCTCATCGGCACACCTGTGGCCGAAGGTAGTCAACCTAAATTGAATCAGGCTAAAGCACATGCTGCCGCCGACGAGCGACGTCGACTGGTTGTCATTGCACCACTTGTAAAATATAAAGAAGGGATAGAGAACGCCGACACGGTGCCGATTTCCGGTTTTCATGGCATTCCCTACCTAATCTTGTCTGAAGAACTACGCGCAACGGTGCTACAGCGATTTTCGCGAGAAATGAATGCTTGGATTGCCGCTAATCCAATCATGGCGGTTATTCAAACCGATCCGCCCAAACGAAGCGGCGCTCACCTACAAGCCGATGTCATTGATATGGCATTAATGGGGATGACTAAAGACTGGATACCAGTAGATTCTGGCTTTGAGTCGCTGGTTGCAGAAAAACTAGTGGCTGAAAACCGTAAGTTTGAAAAGCCACTTCGCTTTGATAGCGATGAGGCAGTGTTTCCAGACTTCTGGCTCAAGGATCGCGGAGCGCCCGTACCTATGGAAGTATGGGGTATGGCCACTGAAGCGTATCAGACTCGTAAAAAGGAAAAAATCGCCCACTATGACCAAACTTATGGCCCCGGTAACTGGTGGTCCTGGAACGGTGCGGCTGGTGATCAAATTCCTGACTTCCCAACGACAACATTACCCCCCTGAGCGCGGCGTACCCTAAGTATTTCGCGCTGATTAACAAGGTAATCATCCCGTGAATAGTGTACCCACCCAAAAAGGTGGCATTTCTGACGAGCAGTGCGTCCAAGTCTATGTCATCTTCAAAACTGCCGAGCAAGCTAGTCTACTTGAGCGCCTAATTAAGCGAATCACGCGAAGCGATCTACGAGCACTCATGTTCGCAGAAGCAGAAATCAATCCTTTGCTATCGGCCCTGGGTAGTGTGCGAGCGCCGATAAAAAAGCTACGTATTAGCGCTTTAGAGGAGTCGAATAAACAATGATTACCATGGAACAACATCAGTTGGAGGCTATCCTTGTTGAGGCGGCTAAACGTGGAGCAGCATTGGCAATCGAGGACATGGTTTGCTACCACTATAAAGACGCATGTGCCAGATTAGGCATTAGTTACAACACACTCCAAAAGCGCATTGCCGAAGGCAAAATAAGACCCGTAGATGGCCGGATTACCGGCGCCGAACTTCGGCGTTACTTATTCGAGAAGAGAAGCGATCGTTGAGGCATGAGGATTGTAGTAAGTAAGAGCTTGCTTCGTATCAGTCCAGCCAAACATCTTGCACAAATCTAATACGCCCAGTTTCCTGGAAAGCATTGTCGCTGCAGTGTGACGACTATCGTGGAACGTAAAACCCTCCAGCCCGCACCGATCCCGATATTTTCTGAACAAAGTATCGCGGCTCGCAGGGTTAAGTCCAAATACAGTTGTATCGCTCCATCCTCGCATCTGCTCAATTAGAATTCGAGCTCTGCGCGATAGCGGAACATCTCGAGGTAGATCGTTTTTAGTGATGGGTAAGTGGCAGAATTTTTCAGCGACCCTGTCCCAAGTTAAGGCACACAACTCGCCCGATCGCATACCTGTTCGTAATGCAACTAACCAACACACCGCCAGAGCCTGAGTTTTCGTAGTTACGGGACGCCCTTTTACATAGTTCATTGCGCGGAGCATTAAACGTATTTCCCACCAATGAATAACTCGCTCACGATGCCTTGGCAATTTCGGTTTGGATATATCTCTGCAAGGATTATGCTCAATCCAGCCCCAATCTCGCCGAGCGGTTTCGAACACTGCAGATAATATAGTGAGTTCTCTGCGAACAGAAGCTGGCTTAATAACTTTGGCCCGCTCATCCCTAAACAACGCGATATCTCTTGGGTTGACACTGCCAATGGCGGTATCAAGCGGTAAGAGATAGTTTTCAAATGCAGCCAGCCTTACTTGCTCCCAGTGCTCACCTCGCTTTTTGGGAGCGTTCTCCTTTGAGTATCGTTGCAGGGCTTCGCGTAACGTATGTAATTGACCAGGGGGCTTTCTAGCCGCTTCACGTATTTCCGTTTCTCGCCTGGCTGACCACTCTACAGCGTCACGACGCGTGGGAAATGTATTGCTGTCACGTACGCCGAGTAACTTAATCTGAGCTCGATAGCCCTTCGCTGTCTTTTGAATACTTGCCATCTATATCAACCCCGTTACTGCGGGGGTTAAATTGGGGCCAATTTGGGGCCGAACATTTAAAATTTTTGAAAAAATATGTTCAGCCGATTTACGGCAACCCTCAAAACCCCTGATTTTTAAAGGTTTTGATTATAGGCAATCAATGGATTTCAAATAGATGGTGCGAACGGAGAGACTCGAACTCTCACACCTCTCGGCGCCAGAACCTAAATCTGGTGCGTCTACCAATTCCGCCACGTTCGCATGCCAGGAAAGCCAGATAGTATAACAGTAGAACCGAACCCCGGCAAAACCATACAGACACATAAACAAGTTTTTCCGGCTTGTTAAAATGGCGGGTTACACGCAACCAGGGCACATACAACATAATGAACCCGCTTCTTGGCAACCTGCATCCCTACCCCTTCGAGAAACTTCGGCAGTTACTGGCGCAGAACACAGCTGCACCCCACTCCGATCCCATTAGTCTATCGATTGGTGAACCCAAGCACGATACACCAGCCTTCATCAAGGAAGTGCTTGCTGCGTCGCTGGACGGACTTGCCGCGTACCCGCCCACCAAGGGCGACCCGGCGCTGCGGGAAACCATTGCACAATGGATTGCACGGCGATACGACATCCCAGCCCCGAACCCGGATACGCAAATCCTGCCGGCACTGGGGTCGCGCGAAGCATTGTTCTCGTTTACCCAGGCCGTGGTTGACCCAAAGGCGGGCGCTTATGTGGTGTGCCCCAACCCCTTCTACCAAATTTATGAAGGCGCGGCGATTCTGGCAGGCGCACAGCCCTATTACATTAACGCCGAAGCCGAACGTCAGTTCGGCTGCGACTGGCAAGCCATTCCGCGTGAGATATGGCAGCGCACGCGTCTGGTATTTATCTGTTCGCCCGGCAACCCGGCCGGCAACGTCATGACACTGGATGAATGGCGTACCTTGTTTGCCCTAAGTGATGAATTCAACTTTGTTATTGCCGCCGACGAGTGCTATTCTGAAATCTACTTCAACGACGCTGAAAAGCCGTTGGGCGGGCTGCAGGCTGCCCGCCAACTGGGGCGCGACACGTACAAGAACCTGGTCAGTTTTTCCAGCTTGTCAAAGCGCTCCAACGTACCGGGGCTGCGTTCGGGCTTCGTGGCCGGCGATGCCGACATCATGAAGGCTTTTCTTTTATATCGAACCTACCATGGCAGCGCCATGAGCGCGGTCGTTTCCAAGGCCAGTATCGCCGCATGGAATGACGAGCAGCACGTCGCCAGGAACCGGCGCCTGTATCGCGAAAAATTCGATGCTGTCCTGCCCATTCTGCAACCGGTCCTGCCTGTTGAAAAGCCGCAGGCAGGCTTCTATCTTTGGGCCCCGACTCCCTACGCCGACACTGAGTTCGCGCTGGACCTGCACGCCCATGCGGGGGTCACTGTCTTGCCCGGCAGCTTTCTGGCGCGCGAGGCTCACGGCGTGAACCCGGGCCAGAACCGCGTGCGTATGGCGCTGGTTGCGGGCACGGAGCAGTGTGTCGAAGCCGCCCATCGCATCGCCGCCTTTCTAAAGCAACGGGCATAGCAATGGCAACGAGACGACCCGGGCCCAACACACCAGGCAGAGTCAACTACAATCGAGTCAACGTTTTCAACTTCCAACCTTTAACCTGAAAAAATATTATGAGCAACGATTTACAGAACACCATTGAACAGGCCTGGGAAAACCGTGCCGACATCAGCCCCGCCACCGCTGGTGCCCCCGTGCGCGAAGCCGTTGAAGATACCCTGGCCAAACTTGACCAAGGCACGCTGCGCGTTGCCGAAAAGAAAGACGGCGACTGGGTTGTGCACCAGTGGGTCAAGAAAGCTGTATTGCTCTCGTTCCGCCTTGAAAACAACCATATTGTTGGTCAGGCGCCGGTTCAATACTACGACAAGGTCGGCCTGAAGTTTGCCGACTACACCGAAGCCGATTTCGCCAAAGGCGGGTTCCGCGTGGTGCCACCGGCCGTGGCGCGCAAGGGCTCGTTTATTGGCAAAAATGTCGTGCTCATGCCTTCGTATGTGAATATTGGCGCGTATGTCGACGAAGGCAGTATGGTCGACACTTGGGCTACTGTTGGCTCATGCGCCCAAATCGGCAAGAACGTTCATTTGTCGGGCGGTGTCGGCATTGGTGGCGTGCTGGAACCCCTGCAGGCCAACCCCACCATTATTGAAGACAACTGCTTTATTGGCGCCCGCTCCGAAGTCGTTGAAGGCGTCATTGTGGAAGAGAACTCCGTGCTGGCCATGGGTGTGTTCCTGTCGCAAAGCACTAAAATATATGACCGCACGACCGGTGAAATCATTTATGGCCGTGTACCATCCGGTTCGGTGGTTGTGCCCGGCACCCTGCCCGCAGCCGATGGCTCACACAGCCTGGCATGCGCGGTTATCGTCAAGCGTGTCGATGCGCAAACCCGTGCCAAAACCAGCATTAACGAACTATTGAGGGCCTGATGTCTTCTGTGCTGGATCTCACCAAAGCACTGATCGCCCGTGCGTCGGTTACACCCGACGACGCGGGTTGTCAGCCTTTGTTGTCTGAACGCCTTGCCAAGGCAGGGTTCAATAGCGAAACGCTGGCTTTTGCCGAAGTCACCAACGTATGGTTACGCAAAGGGACGCAAGCGCCCTGTGTGGTGTTTGCAGGCCATACCGACGTGGTTCCAACCGGCCCGCTCGAACAATGGGACACGCCCCCTTTCGAACCCACGGAAAAAAACGGTTTCCTGTACGGTCGCGGCGCAGCCGACATGAAAAGCTCGATTGCGGCTTTTACCATTGCCGCCGAAGAATTCGTCGCTCAGCACCCCGACCACAAAGGGTCCATTGCCATGCTTATTACATCCGACGAAGAAGGCCCGTCGGTTAATGGCACGGTTAAAGTATGCGAAGCGCTATCGGCACGTCAGGAAAAATTTGACTTTTGCATTGTCGGTGAGCCCACGTCGTCCAAAACATTGGGCGATACCATTAAAAACGGGCGCCGGGGCTCGTTATCGGGTCATTTGACGGTTAAGGGAAAACAAGGCCACGTGGCGTATCCCCATCTGGCCGTTAACCCGATTCATGTGCTGGCCCCTGCCTTGCAGGCACTCACACAAGCAGAATGGGACAACGGCAACGACTACTTCCCCCCCACCACTTTCCAGATTTCCAATCTGCATTCCGGCACAGGGGCCACCAATGTCGTTCCTGGCACCGCGCAAGTCATGTTCAACTTTCGTTTTTCCACCGAAAGCACGCCCGAATCGCTCAAGCAAAGGGTACACGCCGTGCTCGACCAGCATGGAATCGAATACGACCTGGAATGGACTCTCAGCGGCGAACCCTTTCTAACCGAAGAAGGCGCACTAAGCAAGGCGCTATGCCAGGCAATTAAAGAGGAAACCGGTGTTGCCGCCGAGCTATCCACCACCGGTGGGACATCAGACGGGCGCTTTATTGCAAAAATGTGTCCGCAAGTGGTGGAGTTTGGCCCCATTAATGCCAGCATTCATCAAATTAACGAACATATCGACCTTGCCGCCCTGGAACCGTTAAAGAATATTTACCGGCGTACCCTCGAAAACCTGTTGCTTAACTAACCAGGAGCCGGTCATGCACTCCTCAGCCCACACTGAACTTTTCACCGTCCGCGATTTACTGCGTTATACCGTCACCCAGTTCAACGCGGCACAACTAAGCTTCGGACACGGCTCCGACAACGCGTGGGATGAAGCGGTTTATCTGCTGCTGCACACCTTGCACCTGCCGCTGGACACACTGGAGCCATTCCTGGATGCCCGGGTGTTGCCTGAAGAACGCGAGCGCTATCTGAAACTGGTGGCGCGCCGCCTGGACGAGCGCGTACCGGCGGCCTATCTTACCGGTGAAGCCTGGTTGCAGGGGCACCGGTTTTATGTAGACCCGCGGGTGATTGTGCCGCGCTCACCCGTTTCCGAATTGCTGGCCGACAACCTCGAGCCCTGGGTCGTGGATTCCGACGAAGTTGATTTTGTTCTGGACCTGTGCACCGGCTCGGGCTGCCTGGCTATTCTGGCCGCACTGGCCTTTCCCAACGCCCAGGTCGATGCCGTCGACATATCGGAACACGCACTGGAAGTGGCCGACCAGAACATTGAATACTTTGGGCTGGATGGCCGCGTAAACGTGCACCAAAGCGACCTGTTCAACAATCTGCCCGATTGCCAGTACAACCTGGTTATCTGCAATCCGCCTTATGTAAACAGCCACTCAATGGAGTCGCTCCCTGCCGAATACCGTCATGAGCCCACCAATGCCCTGGCCGGTGGCGACGACGGCATGGATCTGGTGCGCCGTATTCTGAACGACGTACCACGATTTTTGGCGCCCAACGGTTTGCTGGTACTTGAAATAGGCAATGAGTTCGAGAACTTCATGACCGCCTTCCCCGAACTGGAACCGGTCTGGTTAAGCACCGCCAATGCCGACAATCAGATTCTGCTGCTGACAAGGGAGCAACTGGCGTCGTGATTCGTGCAAGTGGCATTACCCTGCGCAGGGGAACAAAAGTATTGCTGGACGACACCAGTTTTGTCGTTAATCCAGGCGAGCGACTGGGCATTGTCGGTAAGAATGGAGCAGGTAAATCCACTTTGTTCGCCCTGTTGAAAGGCGAACTGGACCTGGATGCAGGTAATCTGGAGATGCCTGCCGCCTGGCGAATCGCCAGCGTGGAGCAGGAAATTCAGCACCCCGAGCGACCTGCGCGCGAGTTCGTCATAGACGGCGACCAGGGTTTGCGTCAATTGCAGGCCGAGCGCAAGCAAACGCTCGACGCCAACGGCCACCGTATCGCCGAACTGGAAACAGCCCTGGTGGAAGCCGACGCCTGGACAGCACCGTCACGCGCAGAGCAGCTTTTGGCGGGCCTGGGCTTTGCCCCCGATACCTGGATGAAGCCGGTGAATGAGTTCTCGGGGGGCTGGCAAATGCGTTTGGCGCTGGCCAGGGCTCTCATGGCACCATCCGAATTGCTATTGCTGGACGAACCCACCAACCACCTGGATCTGGATGCCATGCTGTGGCTGGAAAAATGGCTGGCGGCGTACGCAGGTACAGTCATTGTCATTTCCCACGATACCGAGTTTCTGAATGCGGTGGCGCGCAGTATCCTGCATTTCGATCAGGCCAAACTGGTTCGCTACAAAGGAGGTTATGAAGACTTTCTGACCCAACGCGCCGAACGGATGCGCCAAACCCATTTGGCCTGGGAGCGGCAAACACGCGAAACCGCCCGACTGAAACAGTTTATTGATCGCTTCAAGGCAAAAGCCACAAAGGCCAAACAAGCGCAAAGCCGGGTCAAAGCGCTGGCGCGCATGGAAACACTGGCCCCATTGCAGGCCGAAGCGGGAATCGACCTCTACCTGCCCTCGCCCGACTCCATGCCGGATCCCCTTTTAATTCTGGATGGCATCACCACCGGCTATCAGTCGGCACAGGGTGAAACGCCTATTCTTAGGAACATTAACCTGATGCTGCGGGGCGGCGCGCGAATCGGGGTTTTAGGTGTCAACGGCGCGGGCAAAAGTACGCTTGTCAAAACCCTGGCGCAAGAGCTACCCGCACTGGCCGGGCACTACCGCCCGTCGAAAGGGCTGAACATTGGCTATTTCGCCCAGCATCAACTGGAAATGCTTGATGCCGGCAGCACCCCTTTGCAACACCTGGCGCGCATTGCGCCCGAGGAACGCGAACAGACTTTACGCAATTACCTGGGCCGCTTTGGTTTCAGCGGCGACATGGTCAACCAGAATATCGCCCCCTTGTCGGGCGGTGAAAAAGCGCGGCTGGCACTGTCACTGATTGTTTGGCAAAAGCCCAACCTGTTGCTGCTCGACGAGCCCAGCAACCATCTCGACGTTGATACCCGTGAAGCCCTGGCCACCGCGCTGGCCGAATACGACGGCAGCATGCTCCTGGTATCGCACGACCGCCATTTGCTGCGCACCACGGTCGACGAATTCTGGATTGTGGCCGATGGCGGCGTAGCC
>TARA_R100000306_G_scaffold12125_1_pt1 | contig 17975 bp, 15 predicted proteins | sample TARA_R100000306 | Tara Oceans TARA_R100000306 (sample SAMEA2620824) | marine metagenome | biome: marine biome (ENVO:00000447); feature: mesopelagic zone (ENVO:00000213); material: "saline water (ENVO:00002010), including plankton (ENVO:xxxxxxxx)" | depth 1000 m | reverse complement strand
AAAAAAATTGCTGGTGGTTTCATTTTTTATAAATCAACCACATACGAAAACCGTTTTATTAACCGATAGTTCTCTGTAAAGGCTGTAATAGGGGTTTTCAGTAATTTTTCATTGTCTTTTTTAAGTGCTGTCAGTAGGTTGGCTGTTGCGTGGCGTATTACCAATTTTTGGGGTTTAGGACTTCCCAAATTCGATATGCCTCCCGTTTTTTCAGTTTCCATAAAAAAGCTTTCAAATAGTTGGCTGGAATTGCTGTTTTGTAAAAATGCCAAAAAATCCCCGTACAAAGATTTAAAACTGCCAATGGGCAATGCCAATAAAAACAATACTGCCGCAGTTTTGTTTTTCCCTAAATTGTTTGGATAGTCCTCGTGTGCTTTTACAATACGGAAAATATTGACAAACCGTTTAATGGCCCTCGGACTGGGTCCTACTATAATCGACATATTTTGAATGCTTTCCAGCTCTTCTGTTGAAAAAACAAGTGACTCATAGGGTACGGTTTTTATTTTCAATTTAGGAGCAGTTTCCTTTTTTTTATTTGTTGTTTCTGAATCTTCGGTTGAAGAAACCGCTTCAGATTTTGTAGATGGGTCTTTTTCTTTTTCAGGATTGGCATCTATTTTATTTGTGTCTGAAACAGCAAGATTATTGGTGATACTTTCACTTTGAACAGTATCCGAAGGCTCTGGAACGGTTTCGGCCAATGTTTTCAGCATATGCTTTACATTTTTGTCCGATGCGCTTTTCAGGTTAAACGGTACTTGAAATATTTTTTCCAGATACGTGGATGCGCTGATGGATTCCTGTCCATTTTGTTCTGCGTTATTTTCAAATTGCAGTCTGTGTCGTTTTATCAGGGCATTTTTAACCCATCGTGGATCTACCCCGACCACTACCACAAACAAAGGGTAGGCCATTAACAAATTGACCGCTTCCAGTACTTCCACCACCCGTTCTTCGGGGCATCGGTCTAGGTCGTCAATGTAAAGGACAATCCGTTCCAGTGGTTTTTCGAAATAGTCATTAAATTGAGTCCCATCGTCCGGGTCCATGTTTTTTATTTCAGTATTGTGGTCGGTAAAGAGTTCGCTCAAGGTTTCAAAATCTTTCCTTATGGTTGAAATAATGCCCAAATGTTCTGCATAGTCCTTGCTTACGCTTTTACGTTCTATAAAGGAATAGAGGGCTTCGGTAGATAGCGTGTTTTCGAGCCTAAATTGCAATTCGGCCTGTTCTTTGGCAGTAAGGGTAATTTGATGATTGAGGCTTTCCAGTTCTCTTCTAAGATACTCCATTTCCAACTCCGCAGCTTTCTGTTGCTGTTTAAAATCGATGGTGGCCTGTTCTTTTTTCTGTAAATAGTTGTTTTTAATGGCCCAAAAGGAAGCGATTATAGGCTGCATTTTATTGTAAGTGTCTATTCCACGGATCCATAATGCGCCCAATACGGTGAGTAGGGACCATATTCCGGCCGGAAAAGTAAAATAGGTTGCGCCAATAAACCTTGATAAATAGACCACAGCAATAGGAACTAAAACAATAATGGCAATAATAAACAATACCCATAGTATGTTTTTCCACCAAGTATCTTTTCGGAAAAAGAGTTTTAAAAACGATCCGGCGGATTTAGATTGTTCGTACAGTTTTTCTGGGGTTTGCCAATATTTTTCAGGAATTATCTTCTTTAGTTCCTTTTTGTTTTTGATTATGGATTCATTGTCCTGTAAGGCATCTTCTATTTTTTCATGTACGCGGAACTGTTTGTCCACTTCATTCAATGCTTCGTAAAGTGAGGCCGTTTTAATTTCTTTTATCTTATTGTCCAGTTTTATTTTAATTTCCGCTTTTTTGTCTTTTAACGAAGTAAGACGCGTATCGACAATCGATTTTTTATTTTCCAGTTCTTCTAAGGCTTCGTTGGTAATGTTCAATTTTTGGGTAAGGGCTTTTTCCACTTCAGACTTCATTTTTTGAGCTGAAGTGTCTTGGTCTATATAGTATTGCAACCCTTCAAAAATACGGGTCACCATGCTCGCCCATAAATTGGAATCCATATAGGACCAAGCGTTAAAGTGTACTTGGGCAACGCCCTTACAAAAATGACTTCCTTGGCTCTGTTGCGTTAACCCATCGATCTGTTCGCGCAGCTTTCGCATAAAAAAACTCTTTCCCGAACCCCATTTTCCGAACAACGCAATGGCCAAGGGCGGTAAAAAGGTTTTGGCGGCCATAACGTGGGCAAAGGCCGAAATATCATTTGAAATATCCAAATGGTCCTTCCCAATGTCCGCATCGCTTATAAGTCCGGCTATGGTATGGGCAACGGGGCTGCCGGACTGTATGTTCAAGAAAGCTTCAATTTTCTGCAGTTTGTCTTCATCAAAATAACGCAATATGGTTTGCATTTCTGTTGGCGTTAGGGTGGCGATGGGGTCTGGATTGCTTTTTAACGCATAGATGTTGAGGCCAAAATTGATCAAAAACCAATTTATGGCCAACTGTTTTCCATTTTTTGGGTTGTGATCGACAATACCTACTGCTTTGATGAACAGGTGGTCCATTTTGCCCGTCTCGTCCGTTCCCCTTAAAAAAACAACATCCCCTGTTTTCAATTGGTTGATGAACTTTTGGAGGGATTGACTGCTGCGGTTTTCCCAAAAACCTTCTTTTGCAAACTCAACTGCGTGCTCGTTGCCTTGCCATTTGGTGGCCGCTACGTAAAAATTTTTGTTTTGAAGAAAAGGCGAAGTCATGAACTTTTTTACCCGTTGTGGGCTAGATTGCTCATCAGTGCCAGAAACTGGATGTTCATTCCCCATTTGGCGGTTGGCGGCATCATTATCAGGCTGTGTCATGGGTTCAAAACCAGGGTCTGGCGTGGTGTCTTCTTCATTGAATTTACTGCCAGAAGTGTAAGGGTCAGAAAATTCCGGGTCAATAGATGGTTTTCTGGTTTGTGTTTTTCCACCATAGGTGTGCGGGTCGGGAAATTTGGGATCGGTTGTCGTTTTCCTTTTTTGTCGTTTTGCTCCTCCTTTTCGTATTATTTCAGGATTGCTTTCAGGCTTATCGATATCGTCAAGGTCCAATACCGTAACCCGTATGCGGGTGCCCGATTGCAGTTGCGATTCCAGTTCAAATTTATCGTTGCCGCCTAAGGTAAATTCATACACCAAAAAATACTGGGTTTCGTTGCCAAAAATGGCGGCTGCCTCTTGGATATCGGCATGCTTTTCGCTGGAAACGAATTCGACTTCAAAGAATTTGGATTCAGGGTGGATATCGACCACTACCTTGTTTTCCACATCGCCCAAAGCAAAATTAAAGTTTTTTTGGTTGGGCAAACGAACTTCTTTTAGCAGTTTGAACCCATAGGTTGCCTCTAGTGCTTTCTTTACCCTATCTGTAAAATTGGATCTTTCCATGGCAGTATGGGTTATTGTTCTGACTTTTACTATAATACCTTTTCGGTATATCTTGTTAAATGTAACGCTTTTCTATGTATTTGGTATATGTCACACTTGATTACGATGTAGGAAAAAGATGTGTTGGTTATCGTTGGCTGTAAACAATAGTAGCGGGCAGTATGCAGCGGCGGTGTGCAGTAGTGGTAAATACACGACCGTTATACCTTGACAAACTATTTACAGTTATAAATCGATTAATTAGCTAAGTGTAGTTTTTTATATAAAGGTTTGTTTTAAAAGCCTACTACTTGAAGAAATTTTCTAAAATATAGTGGAGATTATCCCTAATACTTCAGAAAGTTTATATTTTTATCACCTCAACATTTTTTAACCTACACCTTCCTTTATGAAAATACTGCTTTTAACTATCATCTTTTTAGTGTCTTTATCGATGTTCTCTCAAGAAGATTATCAATTAAACATTGATGGCAAAACAACCCCTATAGCATTGGACACCCCCTATCAAATTAAAGTGGGAAAGAAAATGATAGACGTAACCTTAAGCATAAGGGATACCCTTACTTATAGCGATTCGTTTCTTCAGTTCAGCTATCCCAACTCATATAAGGTAAGTGAAATGGAGTTGGAGCAAGGCATTACCCAAAAAGTTTTAATGACCGCTGAAGGCTCCGGTTTTATGGTTCAGGAATATACCAATCTAGACCCGTCGATGATGCAAGAATTGTTATTAAAGGAGGTGACGAAAGAAAGTAAAGAATACGGCTATACCGAAAAGCGAGAAGATTATGAGCGTACCGTGCGTTCCGGGCAGACGTTAAAAGTGCTTCGCTCCGTATTAACCTATAAAGATGATATTGCTATTTACGAAATTAGCAGTTTTTCCAAAAAAGATGAAGGTTTATTATTGATGACCATTGATATGAACGTAAGTGAAAATGGTCCAGGCAAACGGCTGATTAATATGATATGGGATAGCATTGAGTTTAAGTAAGTTGTTTTTTTAATTCTTAATCAAGTATGGTATGCGACCAATCTAACTAATGAGGATTCACTAAAAGTTGTATTGAAAATCTCGTCCATATGTAAAAGTTTATAGAAATAGGATTGCCTACTCAGCCTCTTTTCATCTGCTTAGAAAACTTATCATGCAGTCGACCATTTTTTATTAAACCGAATTTCTCTTTATTGTTAGTCCCGTTGGCAGGCCGAACCACCTTCTAATTCAATCATGATGTTTTGTGTACTTTTACATTGCTAATAGACTAGAAGAAAAATTTTCTACCATTTAAATTTTTTACAAAGTATTAAAGAATACCCATGAAAAAACATGCTAAGAAGCCGTGGCCTACCAAAGATGCTATGATACAGGTTTATGAAAATAACCTGTGGGGCGGAGATAAAATGGAATTTTATTCGGGCTTGGGTTCTCATGATGCTGAAGTGGTAACTAAGTATATAAACGTAGTTTCTGCTTTTTTAAAGGAGTTGAAAACACCACCCGTGGTTTGTGATTTGGGTTGTGGGGATTTTAATGTGGGGAAGGAACTGGTGCAATTCGCCAAGGAATATAAAGCTATCGACATTGTCCCTGATTTGATCGGCCATAATAAAAAAACATTCAGAATAGATAATGTAGCTTTTTATACACTAGACATTGCCAAAGATGCATTGCCTACTGGGGATTGTGCGATTGTAAGACAGGTGTTGCAGCATCTATCCAATACTGAAATTAAAGCTATCGTCGAAAAATTATATCGATTTAAGTATGTGATCCTTACCGAACATGTCCCCCAAACAGATTTTGACCCCAACAAGGATATCATTTCAGGACAAGGGATACGTTTAAAAAAACAAAGTGGCGTCGATCTTTTAGCAGCTCCTTTTAATTTTAAGGTCAAAGAAGAAAAAGAATTGTTGTCGATTCCATCACCTGGCTTTAAAGGTAGGATAGTTACTACCTTGTACAAGGTGTTTTAATTATTGCAACCTCTTTAAAATTTATATAAAAAACTTCTTGTCTGTATCACAGTCTTCGGATTGACAACGTATACAGCAAATTGTAAGTGTTCTATATCGAATGTTTTACTTAGTCTTCCCAAGACCATTTTCTGAAAACTTATCATTCGGCCGATTCCTTTTATTAAACCGAATTTCCACTTTTTGCTTGCCCCAGTTACGGGCTGCATCTTCATCTAGCCCCATGTAAATATCGATTTTCTTGTTCCAGCGTTTGTTCATTTTGTCTTTAACTATATAAGTACCAGGTAGGCCATCGATTTCAATTTCTTCATTATGATCCAACCCCAATTTGATGAGGTCGCGTGATACGGCAATGGCTCGTTCGCCAGGTTTTAAAATATCGCCCCAAGCGGCTAAAGAAGGATTCCCTCTTTTCGTTTGATGCTCCACCGAGTTATAAGCCGTAGCGGTTACGGTCATGGTGGTCATTTTTTTCTGTTGTTCCTTGGTTTCGGCACAACCGAGCAATAGAATGGCTAGGGAAAGGATGAGTAATGGAATAAGATAGTTGTGCTTTTTGAATTTCATAGTATGTATAAAATACAAAAAAGGAGTGTAAATGCCTGAAATTAAGCGAATAATATTATGCTTTACACCTCCTTACGCAATACCTCCAAAGGAGAACTGCGCAATACGGTTTGGATGTTGCTTAAGCCAATGGCTACCACGAGTAGTGTAATGCCTGGTAAAAACACCAGAAAAGGAACCAAAGAGGGTACAAACGGTTCTTTGAAAACAAACAGTGCCAAGCATAAGCTACTTAATAAAGCCAGTATAATCCCAACCAAACTTCCCAGTAGGCCCAAAAAGACATATTCCAATGCTGAAATGGTTAAAATCTGTTTGTTTTTGGCACCCAAAGTACGGAGTAACACACTTTCTTTAATTCGTTGGTATTTGCTGGTTCTTACAGAACCAATCAAGACAATAATTCCTGTAAGAATACTAAAGAAAGCCATAAAATTGATTACCCAAGATACTTGTTCTAAAATATCTTCTACCAAGGTATAAACTTGTCGCAGATCGATAATGGTTACGTTCGGAAAGGTGGCAACCAAATCCCGTTGCAATGCTGCAGAGCCTTTTTCGTTTTTTACTTGGGTAGTAAACACATGAAACTGAGGTGCTTCTTCCAACACGCCCTTCGGAAATACTACGGAAAAGTTAAGTTGCATTTGTGCCCAATCTACTTGGCGGATGCTACCCACAACGGTTTCCATAAGCACTCCTTGCACATTGAAAACAACAGGATCGCCCACGGCTAGTTTTGCATCTTCAGCTAGATTGTCTGAAATTGAAATATACACAGGATCACCCGCTTCCTTTTGTGGATACCAGGTGCCTTCCAACAATGCTTCGGAAGGGGTAAGGGCCTCGCGATAGGTGGTTCTAAATTCGTGATTTAAAATCCAACCCCGAATTTGGCGTGTGCTATCTTGGCGGATTTCATTCACTGACCTTCCATTAACACTATGCATACGCATCGTCACCAAAGGAATGGTGTTAAGCACCGGCAATCCCTTATTGGTAATACGTTCTGCTACCGAATCACGCTGTTTCGATTGAATATCCAAGACAATCATATTGGCAGTTTCCGAAGTCTTTTCAATTTCTGTCTTTGCTAATAAAATATCTTTGGTAAAATACAAGGTGCTAATTAAAAAGGTTCCCAATCCTATGGCGACCACCAATACAACGGTTTGGTTATTAGGTCTAAATAGGTTGAGTAAACTTTGACGTGCCGTAAAGCTCCATCGCTTCGGAAAAAAACGTTTCACCATTTTTATAAAAAACAGAGCGACACTTGCCAATACGGCAAACGTAATAACAGTTCCACCTACAAATGCTAATGCATATAGCGCATCTTTAATAAGCCACAAGGAGAATAAAAATAGGAATACCAGAATGGCGCCAAATACCAAAAAGCGAATTTTTCTGGGTTCTTGAGATGATTTTTCATCCACGCGCAATACATCTAAAGGCGATACATACCAAGTTCTCAATAAGGGTAACAACGCAAATAAGACAGACATACATAGTCCAAGCAGCACACCAATAACAATAGGTTGCGCTGTAATAGAGATTGTAAGGGAAAAGGGCAAAAACTCTTTGAGTAAATAAGGGAATAACTCTTGAATACCAACGCCTATTATCGACCCGATAAGTCCTCCAATGATTCCAATTCCGGCAATTTGAATTAAATAAATCAGAAAACTTTGCAGTCTGGATGTGCCCATACACTTTAAAACCGCGATGGCTTTCAATTTTTCTTTTATATAGATATGCACCGAACTGGCGATGCCAATACATCCTAACAACAAGGCAATAAATGCTGCTAGGTTTAGGAATTTCCCAACATTGTCATACCGTCTTCCTAAGCGTTCGGTCGTGCTGGTATGTGTGTCTAGATCGGCATTTTCTAAATCCAATACGGGTTCGAGCTTGTCTTGAAGTTGCTGTAAGTTTACCGTATCGGCTACTTTATAGAAATATTGGTATTCCTTTCGGCTTCCAAATTGCAACAAATCCGTAGCTTCAATAAATCGATAGGGAATAATGACAGGCGGTGCTACCGAACTTGAAAAGGCAGAGCTTCCCGGAATCGATTGTAAGGCACCCGCAATGGGAAGCGTTAGTTCGCCAACTTTTATAGAATCACCTGGTTTCACATTAAACTGAAGCATTAAGGTGGCATCTACCAATGCACCTCCTGATTTTTGATAGGTTGTTGCTACTTCAGTAGGTTGGCTTTCAAGTTTGCCATAAAAAGGAAAGTCCCCTTCCAGACCGCGTACCTGTACCAGTTTAGTGCCGCCATTCTTCGGAAAAGCTACCATGGATACAAAGTTTACCTCTCTTGCATCCGGTTGTAACGAATCGATAATCGCTTGCGCGCGTTCCGTTGGAATTTGCTTCGCATCGATAATAAAATCGGCACCCATCAAGGTTTTTGATTGGCGCTGAATGTTATCCTTTAAATTCGTACTGAATAATTGAATGGAAACGACCGCCGCAATGCCCAAAATAATAGATGCCATAAATAGCAGCAAGCGCACTTTGCTGGCTTTGGCATCGCGCCATGCCATTTTAAATAGCCAAAATATATTTAAGTTTTTGTGGGAATTCAATTTGTTCAAAATACGGTAGTAGGTTGGTTTGTAACTGTTTTTCCGCCTTTAAGCGTCAATATTTGCTGCGTACGGTTGGCTAACTCTAAATCGTGGGTAACGATCACCAAGGTGGTTCCGTTTTCTTTATTTAAGTCTAATAATAATTGGATAACCTTTTCACCAGTTTCAGTATCTAGGTTTCCTGTTGGTTCGTCTGCAAATAAAATAGAAGGTTTGTTGGCAAACGCCCGTGCCAGTGCCACTCGTTGCTGTTCACCGCCTGATAATTGAGAAGGGTAGTGGTGAACGCGGTCTGCCAAGCCTACTTTTTCTAATAAATCCTTGCTTTTCTGTATCGCATCTTTTGCACCTTGCAACTCTAAAGGAACGCTTACATTTTCAAGTGCCGTAAGGGTGGGTAACAATTGAAAATTCTGAAAAATAAATCCGACTTCTTCATTTCGTAATTGCGCACGTTGATCTTCATCCAAGTTTTTTAAATTTTGTCCGCAAAGAATTACGGAACCCGCATTGGGCGCATCTAAACCGGCGCACAATCCCAATAAGGTGGTCTTACCACTTCCTGAAGGTCCTACAATGGAAAAGGTTTGGCCTCTTTCCACATCGAAGGTAATGTCGTGCAAAACTGTTAATTGCTTGTTACCACTAGTATATGTCTTTTCCAAACCGGTAATCTTTAATATCTTTGGCATGATCTTAATTTAAATAACAACGAATGTTCAGCCCACATAATAATCATTTTCAGTTTAATTTCCCACCTTCATCGAAGCTGAAACTCATAAAGTTTAGTTATTTTTTTATAGCTTTTTTTCTTTTGTCTTGTGGCGATGCAAAAACCGAAAAAGCGACGGAAGAGCAAAAAACCAAGGAACAAACGGAAGATACTGTAGCAACTGAGACAGCAACCAAATCCATTCTATTTTTTGGGGATAGTATTACCGCCGGTTATGGACTGGATGATAGCAATGACGCCTTTCCGGGTGTGTTGCAACAAAAGATTGATTCGTTGGGCTTAGGTTATACGGTGATTAATTCTGGTGTAAGTGGTGAAACAACTGCAGGCGGTAGTAGCCGAATTGATTGGGTAATAAAACAGAATCCCACTATTTTTGTGTTGGAATTAGGAGCCAACGATGGCTTACGGGGTGTGGCTTTATCTGAAACACGTTCCAATCTTCAAGAAATAATAAATACGGTACGAGAAAAAAGTCCAGAGACGAAAATTATCCTTGCCGGTATGCAATTACCTCCAAATATGGGGCAAGAATATACACAGGAATTCAAACAACTTTATGTAGACTTAGCCGAAAAAAATGATCTTGCATTTATCCCATTTATTTTAAAAGATGTTGGTGGAATTGTGGCATTGAACCAAGCCGATGGTATTCACCCAACCGTTGAAGGACATAAAATAGTGGCTAATACGGTATGGGAAACCTTAAAACCCATGCTGTAATACGAATTTTTGAGGATATAAAATTAGTGTCTTCGATATACTTTCTTCTACCTTGTAACATCCAAATGCCTAATCCTAGTGTTGGTGTGGATATATTAGACCAAAAGAAATTACTAATTACTACTAAAATAAGATATAGGAGTTTATAAATATAATATGAAAATTAAGGAACTCATAGCTTATTCGTAATAATCAAAACCTATTTTAAAACATAAAAGCACATCTTCTGTAAGGGAATATGCACTGTAACAATACGATAGCAAAGATTTCGGTTGCAATTTTTGTAAGACTATTGAATTATTTTTAAGTTTGCGCTTTTAAAATTCAATTTCATTGTTTTTTTGCTAATAAAAGATTAATTTTTTTATGAAATATTCAAGATTTTGTTGTGTTTTTATTTTGTTGTTGTTTTCGGTCTGTTTCCTTCAAGCGCAAAGCGACACCTCCTCACAAATAAAGGTAGAAGTAAAGCTTGAAAACCCTTCAAAAGAAATTAATAACGGTATTGCTACGATTAAAGTAGAAGGAGGCTCTGCTCCCTACAAGTATAAGTGGAGTAATCAAGCTACCTCGTTGGAAGCTACAAAATCTAGGGACCTCATAGAAGGGATGGAGCATTCAGTAGTGGTAACCGATGCTACTGGAAATTCGGTTACAGAAAAGTTTACCATTCCCACAGAATCAATAACTGAAACCTTTAACAGTAAGGTTCAACCGGCGGTTGATTTTCTAGGCAGCATCTTGTTTTGGGATCCATTTGCGGCTTTGGGTATATATGATCCTGTTGTTTATACCAATTTCAAACAAATTCCCATTCCTAACTGGGATGCCACAACTAACAAAACCTATTACTTAAAAACTTGGTTGCAGCCCGAAGGAGCCGTTGTAAAGGAAGGCGACAAGATAGCTATTTTAGAAACAGACGAGAAGGTAACTGCCCCAGTCTATGCTTCTGTAAATGGTAGGCTTCAATATTTGGTGCTGGAAGGCGATCAAATATTCAACCCCAATAATACCACTGATGTAATTGAACAAGGCGCACATATGCTGGCGCTAGTCGAGTATGACGAGCCGCAACCTTTGCAATATCCAAATGGCGATATTAAAACCAACACCATTCCGTTTATTGTAATCTGGCTTATTTTGGGGAGTATCTTTTTTACCTTTCGTTTGGGCTTTATCAATATTCGAGGATTTACGCATTCAATCGATTTAGCAAAAGGGAAGTATGACGATCCTGATGCCCCAGGAACCATTACACACTTTCAAGCGATGGCCACAGCAGTTTCTGCAACGGTAGGTCTAGGAAACATTGCCGGGGTAGCGGTTGCCATTTCCTTGGGAGGCGCCGGAGCGACGTTCTGGATGTTTATGGCAGGTTTCTTTGCGATGTCCTTAAAATTTGCAGAATGTACTTTAGGTGTGAAATACCGTATTATTGAAAACGGCCGCATCTTTGGCGGTCCTATGAATTACTTACGCTACGGACTCGAAAAAAGAAATTTAAAGGGATTAGGTAAATTTTTGGCAGCACTATTCGCAGTATTAGGGGTGATTGCTTCCTTTGGTGGCGGAAATATGCTACAATCCAATCAAGCTTTCAAAATTGTATCAGAGCAACTTCCTTTCTTGGAAGGCTACGGTTTTTGGTTTGGAGTAGGTTTCGCTGTCTTGGTGGGAATCGTAATTATAGGTGGAATTAATAGTATCGCCCGGGTAACGGGACGCGTCGTGCCTTTTATGGCAATCGTTTATATAGTTGGGTGTTTGATCGTAATCGGTACCCATATAGAAAATATTGGCGGAGCTTTTTCAGCAATTTTTAATGGAGCCTTTTCTGCCGATGCCTTAAAAGGTGGTTTTATAGGGGTGCTGATAATTGGGTTGCAAAGAGCGGCCTTCTCCAGTGAAGCAGGAGTTGGGTCAGCGGCCATTGCCCACAGTGCGTCTAAAACCAATAACCCCATAGCAGATGGTTTTACTTCTTTGGTAGAACCTTTTATCGATACAATGGTCGTTTGCACTATGACGGCTTTGGTGTTAATTTTTACAGGAATGCACGAGGTTGATGGACTTGGAGGCGTAGAGTTAACCTCCGATGCTTTTGGTAGTGTAATCTCTTGGTTTCCTGCTGTGCTTGCTTTTGCGGTATTTCTGTTTGCTTTCTCAACCATGGTTTCTTGGTCGTATTATGGCATGCGATCGTGGACGTATCTTTTTGGGCGTAGCAAAGAGTCTGAAATTATTTACAAAGTAATGTTCTTAATATTTGTTGTATTGGGTGCTTCTGCTAGCTTAGGAGCCGTGTTAAGTTTTTCAGATATGATGATTTTAGCTATGTCGTTCCCTAATATTATTGGTCTTTACATTATGTCACCTGAAATACGAGCTGATATGGCTGCCTATTGGGAAAAACTTAAAAAAGGAGAGCTGTATATTAATGCCAAGTATAGAAAAGCTTAGATACAGATACTTACTTGAAGAGTATTATTATAAGCGGTTTTACCTTTGTTGAATAAAGAAAGGTAAAAACCGCTTCTTTTTTTCACCAAATACTTCATATTTTTACAAAATGAGTTTACCACTTACACAACAAGAATTGCACAATCTAGCTATGAATATAGTTGGTAAAGAACTTGAAGCAAACGGTTTTGAGTTTTTAGGTGTCAATTCTAAATTAAAAAAAGACCCCCAATTTGTAGCTTTAAAAAATAAAGACCTACATTTTATTATCGTTAGGGCAGTTACCTATCCCGAGGACGCCAATACCTACGATCCTGTTTTTATGCAAACTATAAAAGCCCATGCCGAAAAGTTTGAGGCCAAAACCTATTATGCAGGAGTTGGGCTGGGTCACGGAAGCGATTATGCAAAACCCGTATTAAAAAATGAAGATTATACAATGGTCTACAATGGTTTACAGATAATAACATGAAGTATTTACTAATAATAGCAACCTTCTTTCTGTTCGTTTCTTGTACTGAAAAAAATCAAGAGGTTGCTTATATTGAAGGAAAAGCGTTTGGTACCACATACCACATCAAATACTATTCCCAACAAGAGTTTAAAGCTCAAAAGGGGATTGACTCAATCGTAAATTCAGTAAATCAATCTGTAAGTACGTATTTACCTGAAAGTGATATTTCCAAGATAAACCGTGGCGACTCAACTATCATCATTGATAAAACGTTTGAGGATGTCTTTATTCTTTCTGAAGATATCTACAAAAAAACCAATGGATATTTCGATCCTACTATTGGTGTGCTTCGCAATGCATACGGTTTTGGCGATGTGAAACCACTTCAGGAAATTGATAGTATTACTTTAGATTCCTTGATGCAATTCGTAGGGTTTAATAAGGTAGCACTTACTTCTGAAAAAACCATTCAGAAGAGAAACCCACAGATTTATTTTGATTTCAACGCCATTGCAAAAGGTTATGGAATTGATTTAATTGGAAGTTACTTGGAAAAAAATGGTGTTACAGATTACTTAATTGAATTAGGGGGTGAAATCTTAGCAAAAGGAACCAACTTAGCACAACAAAAACCATGGATAGTTGGGATTGAAGCTATTAATTCAGACATCGATAACCGAAGTTTTGCTGAAACCATTCCGTTGAAAAATCAAGCAATGGCTTCGTCAGGTAATTATAGAAAATTTAGAATAGATTCCCTTAGCGGTAAAAAATACGTTCACACTATAAACCCACTCACAGGAAAAGCCGAACAAAGCGATGTGACCAGCGCAACCGTAATTGCTCCTACTTGTGCAGAAGCAGATGCCTATGCTACTTCTTTTATGGCACTAGGACTTGAAAAGTCTAAAAAACTATTAAAAAGTTTACCAAGTGTGGAAGCGTATTTAACCTATACAGATTCTTTAAATCAACAGAAAGAATTTTTAACAACGGGAATGAAAGTGAAAGCTGCTGCTAATTAATTTTTTTACAAACCGGTAACAACTCACCTTTTGCCAAGCGGTAAGTGTTGATTTCTTCTTCGGAAAAAGTCTTCGTGTAATCAACTGCTTGAACTGAAAACCCTACTGAAGCCAGTTTGTCAAAATAATCCATTCCATAGATACGAACGTGATCGTATTGTCCAAAAATTCTTGCGCGCTCTTTAGGATCTGTTATCGAATCGTCTTCAAAAGTAATTTTTCGGTCATTTTCTAAAGGAATTTGCAAGATAGCTGTCCCGCCAGGAGCTAAAATTCGGTACAATTCTTTCATCGCTTTAGTATCATCGGGGATGTGCTCTAAAACGTGGTTACAGATGATAAAGTCAAATTCACTATCTTTAAAAGGCAAGTCGCAAATGTCAGCTTTTACATCTGCAATGGGGGAGTTTAAATCGGTCGTTATGTACTCTAGATTTTCCATCTTTCTGAAACGTTTGTAAAATGCTTGTTCAGGGGCAAAATGAAGTACTTTTAATTTTGAAGTAAAGAACGACGTTTCCTTTTTCAAATATAACCAACAAAGTCGGTGGCGTTCTAATGATAACGTACCGGGTGCCAATACATTTTCACGCACTTTTTCATATCCATACGGTAAAAACTTGCGGTAGGATTGACCGTCTATAGGGTCTGTGTATTTATTGCCTCTTAAAAAAAAGGCTATGAAGGGACGAACCAAATAACTTAACCGAATTAATAACGGTCGTGGAATAATATTCAGAAAAAAAGTAGATAGCTTTTGCATGGCTGAACAGGTTACAGCACCAATTCTTTTTGACGGAATTCAAGCTCTTCATCACTTTCAATCCCTAGGGCATCATAAATATAAGCGAAGGTAGAAAGCAATTCTGGTTTGCCATTTACTAAGGCTACGTTGTGTTCAAAATGCGCACTCGGTTTACGGTCTGCAGTTAAAATGGTCCAACCGTCTTTTAACTGTTCAATACGGCGTGTCCCTAAGTTAATCATAGGTTCAATGGCAACCGTCATTCCTTCGACAAACTTTTTTCCACGACCTCTACGACCATAGTTTGGCATTTCGGGGTCTTCGTGCATTTTTCTTCCCAAACCGTGGCCAACCAATTCACGTACTACACCATAACCGTGATCTTCGCAATATTTTTGAATGGCATATCCTACATCACCTACACGATTTCCTTTTTTAAACTCACGAATACCAATATAGAGTGATTCTTTGGTAACTTGTAAAAGTTTTTTTACTTCAGGTGCCACTTCGCCTACCTCAAACGTATAGGCGTGATCACCATAAAATCCATTTTTTATAGCTCCACAATCTATGGAAATGATATCGCCCTCTTTGTAGGGAATATCATTTGGAATGCCGTGAACCACTTCAGCATTCGGGCTCATACATAGGCTGTTTGGAAAATCATACAACCCTAAAAAACCAGGAACAGCACCGTGGTCCCTAATAAATTCTTCGGCTAGTTTATCTAACTGAAGGGAGGTAGCGCCAGGTTTTACTTCTTTTGCAAGCATGCCCAACGTTTTGGAAACGATTATGGCCGCTTCCCGCATTAGTTCAATTTCTTCGTTGTTTTTTGGTATGATCATTTTTTTCTTTTTTAAAAAGGAAGCCATCCTCTTTTTCTTTTTTTGGTTTTTTCAACCGGTTTTTCTTCGCCAATAAGTTGCTGGTATATTTGTCCCCACTCTAATAAACCGCCAATGTTTCGGTCGTCGATAAAAATATCAGCATTTATTTTTCGGCTGTATTTTGGGTCGAATTTTTCTTCAGGAAAACTTTTATTTACTGAATAAAATACTATGCCATTATCCTTACAAAACTCAACAGCATCATCCAATGTTTTTCCATTTCTGTATGTCCACAAAATTAACCGATGCCTTTTTTCCTGAAGTTTTTTCATCGTGTCAAAGGCAAACAGCTTGGGTTTACCAATATTTGGATATTGATCTTCAACGATGGTGCCGTCAAAATCTACCGCGATGGTTAATGTTTCAGAAATCATAGCTTATTTTGAACGGCAAAAATACAAATATTACGGCACTTATTCTTCGTAAGCGTGTTTGTAATCTGCGTCGCTTACAATTGCGTAGATGTCTTTTTCGAGACTTTCTTGAGCGTGTTCAACAAAACGGCCAATTTCTTCCCCATCTCTATAAAAAATTAGGGTAGGCACATAGTTTATGTCTAAAGTGTTCTCGTAGCCCTCTTCAGTCAATTTTTGATGGTCCATAGCGTACAGCGTGAGGTTGTCAAGATTATAGTCTACATATTCCATAATTTTATAAAATGCAGGGATTTCACGCTGACTGTCAGAACACCAAGACCCCATAAAGGCTGTTATTTTCACTTCATTTAACAGAGGTTTTATTTTTTGAGCTGTGACTGTATCTAGTGTGTGAAAATCTTTGTTCTCTTGAAACCATTCGGCATACGTTTCTTTGCTAAAAGCCTCTTTGTTTATTTTTCCTAAGAGCATTTTACCACCGTCTTCCTCATCTGGCACTTCTTTATTTATTGTTTTGGTCTCCTCTTTTTCAACCAGTGTTTTTTCTGGAGTTTTCTCTTTTTTATTTTGGTTTGGGGAGCCACAAGTTACACATGCTATAGCTGTTAGTATAAAAGCTAGTTTTTTCATATATTTTTTAGATTAAGGAATCCTGTGTCATGGATTCGGGTTTTGTAATCCCCATTAGTTTTAAAACTGTGGGTGCAATATCGCTTAAAATACCTTTGTTTACGGTTTTAATTTCCTCGTCAACAATTATAATGGGGACGGGGTTTGTAGTGTGCGCAGTGTTGGGTGACCCATCTGGGTTTCGCATGGTTTCGCTATTTCCGTGGTCTGCTAGCACTATAGTTGTGTACTCATTGTCAAGCGCAGCTTCTATGATGCTTTTAGTACAACTGTCAACCGTTTCGCAGGCTTTTACGGCAGCTTCAAAAACACCGGTGTGTCCTACCATATCTGGGTTAGCAAAGTTCAGGCAGATAAAATCGGCTGATTTTGAATTTATCTCAGGAATAATTTTATCCCGAATTTCATAAGCGCTCATTTCCGGCTGAATATCGTACGTAGCAACTTTTGGGGAAGGACATAAAATCCGTTTTTCGCCTTTAAAGGGTTTCTCACGACCGCCTGAAAAGAAGAAAGTAACGTGCGGGTATTTTTCAGTTTCGGCAATGCGTATTTGGGTTTTGTTGTTTTGTTCTAGTACCTCACCCAATGTTTCTTTAATGTTCTTTTTGTTGTAAACGACTTCTATGTTTTTAAACGATTCGTCGTAATTGGTCAATGTGATAAACTTCAATGGAAGTTTATTCATTTTACGTTCTGGAAAATCTTGCTGCGTTAACGCTTCGGTAAGTTGACGACCTCTATCTGTTCTGAAATTAAAGAAAATAACAACATCGTCTTTTTCAATCGTAGCTACGGGTTTATCGTTTTCCGTTAGTACGATGGGTTCGATAAACTCATCCGTAACATTTTGAGCATAACTATCTTTAATGCTTTGTACCGCATTAGTTGAATGTTGCCCTTTTCCGAAGACTAATAAATCATACGCTTTTTTTACCCGTCCCCAACGTTTATCACGGTCCATAGCATAATAACGGCCAATTATGGATGCTAACTTTCCATTGGTTTTTTGTAAATGCTTTTGCAGTTCTTCAATATGTCCAACGCCTGATTTAGGATCGACGTCACGCCCATCGGTAAAAGCGTGGACAAACATATTTTTAACACCTTCACTATCAGCTGCAGTAAGTAGCCCTTTTAAATGGTTTATGTGCGAATGTACCCCTCCATTAGAAACCAAGCCAATAAAATGAATTTTTTTATTATGATTTTTAGCGAATTTAAAAGCATCGCTTAAAACAGGTTCGTCTTTTAGGGTGTTGTTTTCTATGGCTAGGTTAATTTTTGCCAAATCTTGATAGACAATACGTCCGGCACCCAGATTCATATGGCCCACTTCACTATTTCCCATTTG
>TARA_R100000306_G_C4381795_1_pt1 | contig 18157 bp, 22 predicted proteins | sample TARA_R100000306 | Tara Oceans TARA_R100000306 (sample SAMEA2620824) | marine metagenome | biome: marine biome (ENVO:00000447); feature: mesopelagic zone (ENVO:00000213); material: "saline water (ENVO:00002010), including plankton (ENVO:xxxxxxxx)" | depth 1000 m | reverse complement strand
CGTTGACGTTGGGGGGGGGTTGCGATGGTGTTAAGTAACGATAGCGCATTGGTACTGTTTTCCGGGGGGCAGGATTCAACTACATGCCTTGGTTGGGCTCTCGATCGGTTTCGGAGAGTTGAGACAATAGGTTTCCGTTACAAGCAACGTCATGCTGTGGAGTTGGAGTGTCGGGAGCAGATTTTGGCGTACCTTAGTAAGGATTATCCTGAGTGGGGTGATCGTTTAGGGGAAGACCACCTGGTTGACGTTCCAGCCTTGGCTGATATTGGCGAAACTGCAATGACGGAAGAGGTTGAGATCACAGCAGGCAATAACGGGTTGCCTAACACGTTTGTCCCCGGTCGCAACCTTTTGTTCCTTACTTTCGCCGCCGCATTAGCATACCGCAGAGGTATCAAGCACATCATAACTGGCGTTTGTGAGACCGATTTTTCAGGCTACCCTGACTGCAGAGACGACACCGTTAAAGCGTTGCAGGTCGCAATAAACTTAGGAATGGAGAGTCGCTTTAATCTTGAAACGCCGCTCATGTGGTTAGATAAGGCGGAGACCTGGGCTCTAGCTGATCATATCGGTGGAAAGGTGTTTCTTGAGTTGATAATCGAGCAATCTCACACGTGCTATAAAGGTGATCGATCTCAACGATGGGCTTGGGGTTATGGTTGCGGCGATTGCCCCGCTTGCGATCTTCGGGCCTCGGGTTGGGAGCTTTTCCAAGCACGTTGATGCTTTTGTTAGCCACCTCGATTGGGCAGTGATATTTTCGAGGTCCAGTTTTATTTTTAGATCGAACCAAATGAGATCCTTATGTCCGCCTCTTCCAATGAACACCTATTGCTTGTAGCAGCATCACCTTTTGAGGCCGCGCGAAAAGTCGAGATTCTCGCCGAAAATCATCCTTCAAGGCGCCTACATGGGCATAGCTTTCTTGCTAAGGCACGGGTCGAAGTGGCCGCTAATGGCAATTCAATGGACGGGACCGAAATAGAGTCTCTTTACCAGCACCTCAGAGACTGCGTTGCAGAATTAGATTATCAGTATTTGAATGATCATTTACCTGTACCCACTGATGAAAATTTAGCCCGATGGATCAGCCATAAAATATCGGATTCTCTCATTAACTCTATTGGAATCCAGAGCACCCGAGATCAAGGTGTGGACCTTGATTCCCAACAGAAAGCGCACGTTTGGCGCCGTTTTAGGTTTGAAGCTGCTCATAAATTACCAAACGTCCCTTCTGGGCATCAGTGCGGCCGAATGCACGGCCACGGCTTCGAGGTTATTCTCCATTGCGAACAGAACATTTCAGATCAAGAGTTGGGCATTGATTATGATCGACTGGATGAGTTGTGGCAACCGCTATACAGGCGCCTAAATAACGCCTGCTTGAATGAGATTGAGGGCTTGGAAAATCCGACAAGCGAAGTGTTAAGCCATTGGCTTTGGGAGAGGGTTAAGCCTCTATGCGAATCCCTTTCCTGGGTAAGTGTGTATGAAACCGCAACGGCAGGGTGCCACTTTAATGGTTCGGGTTATCGGATTTGGAAAGAGCAACGTTTTGAGAGCGCATTGAAGCTAGAAAATGCTCCTGCGGGAGATGCTCGGAGAAATCTCCATGGCCACAGCTATCTGGTGCGATTGCATCTAACGGCGCCATTGGATCGGGTCATGGGATGGACTGTTGATTATGGTGATGTAAAAAGGCTTTTCAAGCCGGCTTATGATCAGTTAGACCACTATCTGATCTCTGATTTGCCGGGAATGGAGCAGGAGGGAAGTGCCAGTATTGCTCGATGGATTAAGGGGCAACTCTCCGGAGTTCTTCCAGAGCTAGATCGAATTGATATTTACGAGAAGCCGGGCTGTGGAGTCGTTCTTGGTTGGGGAGAAGAGTCGCCCATATTGCCAATATAGATGCGAGAAAATGTGGGCAAAACTTTCCGCTTAAATCGGGGGTAGTGTTGCGAAAAATCTTGATGCCGCCATCTTCACTGCGGCTTCGCATCCATAACAAAGCGGCGTGTGCTGCAGCGTTCGGCACAAAATAAGAGTTTTATCCCAATGACGTCCATAAAAGAGAAGCTGAAATCCCTTGTAGAGTTGATCACGGGGCTTCATTCGACTGTTGATCGATTGTCCAAATGCTTTCGTGAAGATCTAGAGACACAAAGCGATTCGCCATTTGACAAGAACTCGGCAGATGATTGGCGCGTGAACATCTACGGCAACGCGCTCGTGAGACTGCGCATCATTCTGGAGCAGGACTTTAAAGAGATAGAGACAATCGGGCTTGTCGCCGTTACCCGTTACATTTTCGAATTAACTCTCTGGCTTGAGCTAATTGAAGAAAATGTAAACTACGCTCTGATCTACCGAAAGCGACTCATTGACACACAGATCCGACACCACAAAGGTTCCCTCAGCCAGCTCAAGCGAGAGGTGGCATTGTTAAAGGCATTCGAAGAAGAAGACAATCAGGCTCGAACTGAGGCAATCAAGAAGCTTAGGGCTCTCTCCAATCCGACATCTGAAGAAGCCTCTTCAATCTTATCCAAAGCGATGGGTGAGACTGATGCGAAAGCCGCTCGGTCATTTTCAATTTACACAGATCAAGCGAAGACAAACGGCTATGGATTTCAAGCCCATTTGGTCGAAACAAAAGCCATTCCCCAGGTGGAGCGCCATATTCATCAACTTCAACTAGAGTTCGAGGAATTCGAACGAGGTGCGTCGGCGCTGGTAAGCGGCTTACTAGAATGTTCTAACTGGGAAAAGATGGCAGAGAAGGTGAAGATGACCGGTGAATACGAATATATTTACTCCTACACAAGCAAGCTGCTGCACTGCACACCTGCATCGGTCACCACAGACCAAAAGAAGTTGGAGCCCGAAGAAGTAGCTGTTTTTCTGCGCTACATCCACACCAAGGTGCGAGACATAATTGATCTTTCCCTCAAGCAACCTGAGTATCGGATAAGAAGCGCATAAGCCGATCGAGACATTCGAATCGCGTTGCAGGATTTTGTATCCCCAATATCCGCTTGTCGGCCATCAGTTTTTTCGATTTTGTCTTCCACCATTCTTTGCATCACTGGGTGTTCGACCAGACCTGCGCCACCTCGCGATATGTAAGCTTTGGCGCGAGCTAACTTGTCAGAAGGTGCTGGAATGTCTGCCTCCGGCTCTGCCTCTCTTGCGTAGGACCGCCCGCGCACATGATTCATGATGCTGTCCTGGATGATGCCATAAGTATGCATCTCCTGAAGCGCCGGGTGGGAGTGTTCGTTTTCGAAGATGTCAGAAATTTGAGTAGTAATAGCGTCGGGATTTTAGGGGCACTTCCTGTTAAGGACTCAGCGAGACAACGGCAGGTTGGTCTGTCATTACCGGTCGTTTTCAAGGAGCGCGCTTGACGCTTTACGGTCGCGTGCGTTTCTTTTCAATCTATCGGCACCTAGCCAGGTGTTGTATTGGTTTCCTACACCGAGCGCCATAAAGAAGAGCGTTAGCAACAGTGTCGCAACGGGAATATCGTCCTCAGCTGCCTCCATGTGAAACAGGAACAAACACAGGGTCGCGATGCATATCAGCAGCATGGTTTGCATAAAAAAGAAGGGGACCATGCTGGCGAGGTTCGCTTTGGTGGATCTCGTAGTAGACCACGTCGTTATGAAGAGAATACCTACCATTGATATCAACCAGGCAGAGTCCACCAAGAACTGTAACAGGGGCTCCCGCAACGCGGGCTCGAATAGAACGAAGAGAAAGCCAGCACAGCTTATGAGGCTCACACTGGCTCGATACAAGGCGGTCGGAGAGCGTCGAAGCAGTTCGCCAAGCAGTCCACCGAGGATGAGCAGGCCAAGAGAACCAGCTACTATGGTTCCAAGCGAAAGAGGCTCGCAAAGGGCTTCAGCGAAGGGCAGCGATACGCTCATAACTTCTCCAGCGTGTTCAGTCGATCCATGACAGGTAATGCCATGGTCGGTGGGACAGGTCAAGCGGCGTGAGCGGAAATTGCGACGCTGTCAGGGCGGAGATGTGGAATCTTCCCTCCCTAAACCATATCAGGTTCGTCGTCTCTGTCCTGACCTCCGTTCCTCTTTCGCAGAGCACTACCAATCCTCTTCAATGTCTGCGGTGGGATATGTTTGCCAGTTAGCATTTCTTTGTAAGACTCCGACAACCCCTCGCGAGCCAGAATCTCACCGCGTTCATTAATCGAAAACTCACCGGCATCATAGAGTCTGTGAAGGTCTGCTCTCAAAGTTATCCCGTTCAAAAAGCTGCTGTCTGAGCCGTCGCCTTTCACGGGTAGAACATGTGCTGCCTCTAGCGCCGCAGAAAATGTTTCGCCAGACACAACGCATGCATTGTCAAACATAAGCGTTTGAGCGCGGAAATCTGCGGCGCGAGCCGATCGACTCCCTGATACCGAGCTTCTTCCTTTACTTTCAACTTCCATAGAGATTTCTCGCCACTTCAAGGGGCCACTTCTCCACTCTTCGCTGTCATCTTCCCAGGTAATCTTGTTGAGCTCTCCAGAACCCGCAAACTCAAGCACAGTTCTGCCCCACAGCGCGTCCTCTGCTGCGGCAATGGTCGGATTATCTTCCTTGTGGTACTCAATGAAGACGTAGCGAAGGACTCCACCTTTCATCTCGGCGGATGATCGCACCTTGTACTCGAGACGTTTGTTCTCTTTCGGCCAGTACTCAATGGTCTTTTCAAGTCCCGCGCTCGAATCAAGCTTGGACAAATCGATTACGACGACCTCTCGAGTTTCGTCCCATAAGATAAGGATTGCTTTAGTTGTCATGGGCTGTCCTTCATTATTTTGATGAATGGCTGGGCATGGAGGATGTGCACTCTATCTTCAGACGCCAAGCGAACTTAGATGCTGCACGCCATGGTGGAAAAAGTGCCGAGCATCTCTTTGCTTTAGCTTAGACGGCAATGCCAGTGTTTTCTTTGATATTCAGCCCCTCTTTCCTGAACAAATAGTCTGCGCGGGCCAGCAGCGCCGAGCTACAGGTCGTTCAGGCTGATCTGACGATGGACAAGGCCAAAGGGGAACCGCGCAATCTCTGTCACTTTCAAATGCGTCCCAGCCTGCCTTACTGCCTAGCGTCCGGATAACCCGGCGACCAAGGGGAGATAAGTCCAATTCCCGCGCCTAGCACTGAGATAGCCCTGACCTATACTTAGCAGACAATCCGTCTACCAAACGCGAGTCATTGAGTGCCTCAGCTAGAAACCACCCACCGCGAGCTCCTGGATCTGCAGAGAGCCATGCTTGACGATCAACACTTTAAAAGTCTCTGCCTCGCACACGGCTTACCTTGGAGCCCGGCGGAGGGCTATGAGCCCCGGTGGTATGTCGGCCCTGCGTCCAAAGATGTAGAGCTGCTTTTTCTCATGGCTGAACCTGGACCGATTACGCCTACCGAAGCGAAGAAACTGTTGCCGGCAATCAATCATGACTCCTGGCTGCGAGATCGTAATCTCAACCTGCAAGAGCATTATTGGCGGCTCAACCTCAAGACGTTATGTAGCTATGTGTGGCCTGAAAATACTGAGCAGATGATGGAGAAGCATCTTGCCGGTAGCTGCACCTTCTGGATGTCGCTTCCGCATGGCTCCACGACGAAAAGCGTCCCAAAGCCTTTAATCGAGTATTTCTCCAATACTTATCTCCGGGAACTCCTCGGACTATTTCCCAACGCATTAATCCTCGCTGCTGGAGGCAAAGCGAGAGATCGACTCCGACGTCTTGGTATTGACTATGAACACTGCTGGGCCTTCACCCGGCCCGGATGCAATCGGCGTGAGGCGAAAGAATCATGGGCTGCTGCGGGTAAGGCTCTGGCTTCCATCATGAACCACCAGTCTAGCCGCCTAGAGGTGGGCGAATGGCGCTAACGCAGATGCAGTTGATCCAGTCTCTCGGTGAGTCCATGGCCTGGTTCGAGCGAGAGTTGAATTGGGGCGTTCCGCCAACGGAACTGAGACACCTGTGCGGACGCATTGGCGAACTGTATACAGCTTTGATTACCAACGGTCAGATGGCGACTCAGGTAAATCAGCACGGCTACGACGTGGTGAGTAGCGAAGGCGAGCGGATATCAGTCAAGACGACGGCCATGATGGGTGCGAGCGGACACGTTTCTTTCAATGCCAACTCTTTAAGTCTGGTGGACCGAATCGTTGTGCTTCGTGTCAATACCGAAGAAATGCAGATCGAAACGCTATTGAATGCGCCTGTCGCTGAGGTCGCAGAACTGTTCTCTGAAGCGAACGGAAAATATATCCTGTCATTCAGCAAACTCGTCAAGTTTCACCGGCCGAAAAGCGAGCTCAAATGTCTCCGACAAGTGAGCTTCGAAGATTACACCGTGCGAGAAATTGAAAATGGTTCGATCGAGGTAGAACGTTCCGGCGAGCTCCTCAGCCCAACCGTACCGGCCCTTCGATCACTCGCGAAAGAGCTCGGCATTCAGATGCTGAACGGCAACGGTAATCCCTATAACACTCGGCAGCTTGGTGATCAGATTATCAAGTTTCTTGGCGCGATCTAACTGAATTATTAGTCGAGTCAGATTTCATGCTCATTCAAGTTTCGGAGCATTCACCTGTGCCCATCGGCACTCAGTCCCACCCGTCCTTGACTCGAAGATACAATCTCCCCGTCAATTGACTCTGGACTCATGCCACGACTTAAAAGAAGCGTCAAGATTCGAAAGCGTTGTTTGCAGGTAAAGTCTCAAGGCCGCTGAATATCGACCGACACAGGCCTTTTCCGATTGCTCCATCATTGACGAATTTCTACTATCCCGTCGATCCAGTGACTCAGTGAATGGACGGTCCAGGCCATAGCGAGATCTGGTTGCATCAAAAAAAATCATAAAAAGCGCTCAAGGATTGAATGATATGGTCGGCAAACTATTTGGAATATCGGCAGTGATAGCTCTACTCCTTTCAATTCTGGCGGGGTGTAGTGACAGTAAAGAAGGACCTGGACTGAAACCGCCTCCTCCAGTTCCTTCAGGCGAGGAAGGCTTTACCATTCTGGTGAAAGAATACCAGCCAGGCGACCTGACCGTAGAGAATGCGCCTGAGGTGGCTACGGAGGTTATGCGAACGATCAACTTTTTGCGTGGCCGTTCGAGCCAGGATCTTGAAGACTTCAAAATTGCAGATCCAGCCTTGCTCGGAGACGGCAGCGGACGGCCTTCGGTAAATGATTTTTCCAGCTTTGTCTGCACACGAGGCGGGCGCGCGACAAGCACTCATCTGGCGGGACCACGTAGTACCTATGAAGAGGGCGCTCTCTATAGTGGCGCCGGAGCGCGGTCGATCCTGGAGATGAATCGCTGTGATGGACCCCTTATCGCGCCGTTTGTGCGGGTGGGTAGCTACACCACTGAGGTGGTTTCAGGTCTTTTTGACCAGTTTTTGACCTTCGGAAGTGAAAGCGGCGAGGTGCTCTTCACCTACGAACGATATGGCGGTGCAAGCGCAACGGAATCGGGAATCTATCAACATGGCGATATTCGTCACATTCTCAATGACCCTAAGTCTCTAACGCTGAAGGGTCAGTCCTATCGCGAAATACCTGATCACAATCGTTTCCTCGAATTCGGTCTTTTCGATTTTGCGCTTACCCTGGAGCGAGTACCTGGACAGTTCTCTCAGGAGAACGACCAGTTCAGTAGCGCCGGAGCCTTTCAGATTGGTCTGGGGCGTTTGAGCGAGCAATACAGCATAGAGTTCGCCGCCCCTCTGATTTATAGCCTCCTAGGGAATGACTACGACTCTGGAACAGTGCTCCTGAAGGATAGCAATTCGACGCTGAAGCTCGAGTTACACCGGGGCTACACGGAATATCACTTCGATGCCGACAACGATGGCACCTTTGAGACGGTGGAGGTCTTGTAGACGACAGATGTCTCGAAAGGAGCCGATGACTCAGTGGGAGTCATCGGCTCGGTTTACAGCCAATTTTGTGACGGATTCTGCATTATTTGAGCGACATAGCTCGCTCTCGTAGTCAAAAGGATTAATCCAATTGACCGAATGTTAACTTTTATTTAATCTTTTTTATCAGGCGTCTGAAGTCTGCGAACAGCGAGTTTACTCGGTTAAGCAGTGGACTATCCGGCTATCGCAAAGCCTATCCGTTGATTCAGGGAACGAATCGCATGACTTCAATTCTGCGCAAACAAGTGACGCTCGCCTTTGAACTGCCTCTGACTCTAGTCGGGTGGCGTGCGACATTTCTGATATATGCAAGAAAACCTCCGACGCTCATCGGACGCCTGCAATTTCTCAGCCGCTTAACATCCCGTGAAACCACATGGCACTGGTAGCGCCCGGTCTGTCTGCACGCTTCCAAAAAGCGCCTCATCCCGTAGTCAAACGACAATAACTAAAAAAGAGAAAAAAAACATGAACGTGCGAAAGATTGTGTTGCTTGTACCGATCATATTCATAACTGGCTGCGCCAGCCGTTATACGTTGATGCAGCATCCGGAGACGGAACATCAAAGTTTTTGCAAGCATGATGGTATGGGAATGATTGGCTCCACCATCGCGCTCGTGCGACACAGTAACTGCGTCGATGGTCTGGCAGACCAGGGGTATGTCGTGGTGGCTGGCGAGCAGAACTGATGAATAACGACGCTTTACTCATTGACCAATTTCTTGAGGAAAAATTCACATGCCCCTGTTAAGACAATACCTCTCGCTATTACCAACAATTTTTTTCGTGACGGCTTGCGGAGGTGGAGGTGGAGGTGGTGATCCAACACCCGGGAAAGACCCTTCGCCTAAAACACCTACTGCAGGCGAGACTGGAGATAATGGCGTGACTCCCCTGCCATCGAACTATTTGCTCGATGCCAGCGAGCCTGTTCAATTTCTGTCTGCCGCAGTCCTGACTGGCTCCGCTTCAGGTGCGCTATCTAGTTCTACGCCCGACTCGCCAGTCGATGTTTTTCCGGGCGACGAAGGCTTCTCTGTACAGTGGCAAGTTAAGAGCCCTGTGGTGTTTCATTCGGAAAAGTTTCTTCATCTCAGCACTGGTGAAAAGAATGTTGCGATATTTGAAATGTTGGCCAACCCAGTGCAGGAATCCTTGAGCTCCAGTGCGGAATGTCGATACGACAACGACTCTGTTCTGACCTGTATCAAAGCAGCTACGCTCGTGACTTATCAGTTCAAGACCGTGACCGATCTCAAGCCGATTTTCCCTTCACTGCCTGTTGTACTCGAGCTGAGAAGTGAAGTTTGTCCGCTCCTTTCCAGTGGCTGCGATCTAATACGAATCGGCTATATTCGGTTCAACTGATGCGATCTTCCAAACAGACAATAGGCATGACAGCGATGAAGAAAATTTATAAGGGACTCGCAATCATATCTGCACTTTCCGTGCTTCACGGCTGCGTCAACGTTCCCGTGATAAAGCCGGGGGATGCTGACTATGACCGCATCGTTCAGTTTCAGCCAAGCGACGATAAGGGTGTGCTTTACGTCTACAGGGACGTAGGGAGCCACTATGGCCTATTTCAGCTTGAACTTCAGATAGAGGGAAAGGAAGATATAGTTACAAGCCCCTCGAGTTTTGTGAGGATTGAACTTGAGCCTGGCAATTATCAGCTTGAGGCGGATCATCCTGATATTTTTGGTTTCGAGGATGAACTCGACCTGGTTTTTGCTGCTGGTGAAACGAGATATCTCGAATTCAAGCCAGTAGCTCGTTTCATCGTTCCTGGTTCAAGCTATCTTCTGGAGGTTGATGAAGCTGCAGCCCAGGATAAAATTCGAACGCAGAATTTGGTGCCGAGGACAACAGAGTACCGTTGATGCTGTAAAACCTGCCCCACTCGTCGGGTGGGGCAAAGCTCTGGGACGAAGTGCGGTCCAGTGTTTTTCGCGCCTAAGAAAAACCACTCTAATCACCCCTCCACCTAAAAAAAGTCCGGTAAATTCAAAGGTCTCGGTCCCGAAGCGAACACCAATCCAGGCGCATGTAGAGGTCTCTCATTTGTCGAGCTGAAATAACGGAATTTCAGCCGGCAGGACCAGGATGGGAGAGACGAATGGAAGCAGTACTCGAACTGTCGCAGGCCCTTGTGGAGCATTCCGCTTCGCATGTGGTCGTCATAGATGAATCTGGCCGTATTCGCTACGTCAATGCGGCGTGGATCCGGTTCTCACGGGAGAATAGGGGCCGGTCGATGACTGGACCACTCAGAACTATTTCGACGTCTGCCAGCGATCGATAGACTCAGGCGACACCTCCGCCGCACTGGCCCTCCATGGCATTAAGGAAGTCATCGACGGCAAGCGCAATGACTTCACCCTCGAGTATCCCTGCCACAGCCCTTAAGAACGACGCTGGTTCCTGCTGAGAGTTCTGCCGCTTCCGGGGGTCGGGCCGGGATTGGTGGCCCTCTATCACGACCGCTTCATGAGCGAGAGTGAGCTGCGTCAAGCCAAGGAGCGCCTGGCCCTGGCGGCAGACGCCGGTCAGATCGGCATCTGGGAGTATGATCTCGAAACCCACAAGCTCAACTGGGACCACTGGATGTACAGGATCTATGGCCTGTCTCCGGATGTGTTCGATGGCGAGAAAGCGGTCTGGCTGAGAAGCCTGCACGAGGATGACCGCTGCCGACTGGAAACGGACCTGGCGAGGACCTTGTCGACGCATCAGCCGCTGGACAGCGAGTTTCGTATCCTTCGGCCGACTGGCGAGATTCGTCACGTGCTCATCAAGGCCCAGGTGTCCTGGGATCGGGCGGGGTTCAGGGATCATCTGACCGGCATCTGCCTGGATATCACTGATCTCCGCCAGGCTGAAGAACAGATGCTGGAGATGGCGTTCCAGGATCCGCTCACCGGCCTGCCGAACCGGGTGCTATTCATGGATCGTCTGAGACAGGCCATCAAGATCAGTCAGCGCGGGCGTAGTTATGGCGCCCTGTTCTATATCGATCTGGACCACTTCAAACGCGTCAACGATACCGGCGGGCATAGCGCCGGCGATGAACTACTGAGAGTGGTGGCTGCGCGTCTCCAGCATGATATGCGCGATGAGGACACGCTGTGCAGGATCGGCGGCGACGAGTTCATTCTGCTCACGCCCGAACTCTCGCCGGATCACGCCACTGCCGCCAAACAGGCCAGCCTGCTCGCCGGAAAGATCAATGCGGCGGTGCAGCATCCAATCACGCTGGCGAGGTCCCGGGTCAAGATATCGGGGAGTGTGGGGATCACCCTGATCGATGGCGGGATCAGCAGCGCAGAGGTACTGCTCGTTCAGGCCGACCTGGCGATGTACAAGGCGAAAGGGAAGGGGCGCAATACCAGCCATTTCTACGATGCGCAGCTGCAGGCCGAGGCCAGGCGTCGGCGCACCCTGGAGAAGGGCTTGAGGGCCGCCCTGGATTGCGGTGGTCAACTGCAGATCCTGTATCAGCCCCAGGTGTGTGAGAGCATGACCATTGTGGGTGCTGAAGCGCTGTTGCGCTGGCAGCATCCCCGCCTGGGGCCCATACCCCCGGAAGAGTTCATCCCGATCGCCGAGGACTGCGGCTTGATCGAAGAGCTCGGCGACTGGGTGTTCAACCAGACCTGCGAGCAGCTGGCGAGATGGTCCAGTGAGCATCTGCCGATCCAGATCGCGGTCAACCTCAGTGCCCGTCAATTCCACCAGAGCGGCTGCCTGGCGAAAATGCGCCAGAGTATGAACACCTGGCACGTGGACGCTTCAAGCCTGAAGCTCGAGCTGACCGAGTCCATCCTGCTGGAAAATACCGAAGACACCCTCGAGAACATGAAGCAGCTGCCGCCTTTTTGCCAGTTCAGGCGGCCTGCAACTAGTGCTGGATGATTTCGGAACCGGCTACTCCTCATTGAGTTATCTAAAACGCCTCCCGCTATCGACCTTCAAGATCGACCGCTCATTCGTCCGCGACATCCTCACGAATGCCGATGACGCCGCCATCGCCCAGGCCATCATGACCCTGGCTGATGCCATGGGGCTCGACATGATTGCAGAGGGTGTGGAGACTAAGGCTCAGATGGAGATGCTTAGCGGCATGGGGCGTCACTGTTTTCAGGGGTTTTTGTTTAGACCTGCGCTGTCTGCGGAAGATTTTGAGCGGGTGTTGCGGGATCCGTTTTAGTGCTCTAAATAGATCTCCGGTCCGCGTCAGCCTCCGCCCAAGACTTCGTTCATTCATTTTTGATAGTGATAACGACAGGAAATTACCGTCAGAGTGCCATCGTCAACGGCATAAACGAGCCTGTTGGTCTCATCTATCCGTCGTGACCAGAAGCCCGCCAGGTTCTCCTTCAGCGGCTCGGGTTTACCGACACCCTCGAATGGATTGCGCTGGGCGTCGTTGATCAATTTGTTGATACGCTTCAGCGTTTTTTTATCTTGCCCCTGCCAGTGAACGTAGTCCGACCAGGCTTCCTTCGTCCATGCCAGTATTTCAATCATCGGTTAAACGATGCGCCTCCGTGCGCCCAGAACGGTATTGCTCGATAGACTTACTCAGGTGAGCCGCGTTCGCCGGGCTCTTCAGGAGATGGACCGTTTCCATCAAACCGTTGAATTGGTCCAGAGACATGACCACTGCGTCGTCTGCGTCTCGTCGAGTGATGATGGTATAGTCCGCATCATCGACAACTTGATCCAGAACCCGCTTCAACTGGTTTCTTGCGTCAGAAAAATTCACCACTCTCATGCTACGTCTCAACATGTACAGAACATTGAACAAGTATAACCTGTGCAATATGTTGTGCAAGTGCATCAGGACGCCCGCCAACTACGAGCAGCTAAAATGGCGTCATCCGACGTTGGGTACGATACTTGCCGGGCAGTATCGTGCTCCCGCCAGAGGGGCAACAACCAATACCCTCAGAGATGACCCCTCAGTGACACATCAGTGAGCAAGCTTAAGTCCTTCGTAGTCGGTTTGATCGAGCTGCTCAAGCGCTATCCCGGCCTGATGGCAATGTTCGGCTTTGCTTCGGGTGTCGCCAGCTATTTCCTGGTAGAAGGTCGAGCGGCCTTTGCGCAGTTGTTCGCCGTGCTGATGCTGATAGGCTGGATCTGGCTGATCCTTGAAAACTGGCTACGTGCTGGTATTGCCCGGCGATTCGGTATCGACATTCCCCCTGGGGGCATGCGCTACGCCACCCAGATGGTGCAGCAGGAGAGCCTGTTTTTCGCGCTGCCTTTTTTTCTCGTGGTCACCAGCTGGGATCATGGCCAGGCCGTGTTCACCGGACTGCTCGTGATCTGCGCGCTGATATCCGTTATCGACCCGATCTACTACCGCTTACTGGCTCCGCGCAGATCGCTGTTCGTCATCTTTCACGCATTCGCACTGTTCGCAGTCTTGCTGGTGGTCTTGCCTCTGATTCTGCAGCTCACGACAGCGCAAAGCCTGCAGTTGGCGTTGGTGGTCGCGCTGCTGTTCAGCTTACCCAGCCTGCGTGAACTGCTGCCGACTGAGGGCTGGTGGCGATTGCCACTGCTCATCCTGATGTTGATAGCATTAGCCGCTGGTCTCTGGCAGGCGCGCAGTTGGGTCCCTCCGGCCGCATTGCGGCTGACAGATATGACGCTGTCACAGCAGCTTGATCGCGGGCAGCGCAAGCCTGGTGCCAGCCTTGTACAGATCGATGCAGCCACCCTGAAACGCGATGGGTTGTATGCCTGGAGCGCCGTGAGTGCGCCTCGTGGACTGCGGGAGAAAATCAGCCATGTCTGGATGCACGAAGGTGTCGTAGTGGATAGCATCACCCTCGACATCAAGGGTGGGCGCAAGAGCGGCTATCGCGCCTGGACCCACAAGCTGAGCTTCCCCGCGAACGTTGAGGGACGCTGGCAGGTGCGCGTGACGACCGAATCAGGGCAGCTTATTGGCCTGACGCGCTTTACTGTTGTGGAGGCAAGGGCGCACACGCGGGGGACCTGAGTATCAAGCGCAGGCCTCCGCCTCAGTGAAGGGTTCGAAAAAGTGACGCAGTTCACATCTTGGTGACAAAGTGCGTCACATTTTGACCCGCTCGAGCAATCAGCGAAAGCGGAGCTGTCGAGCTCAAATAACGCTTCTACCTAATTTTATTGGCTGCGTCTGCCTCTGGCATTCTTTGTGCCCGGCTATTTTGATTAGACGTCTCTCAGATGTCGGTGCTCAAGATGTATGGCTGCAAGCCAGGAGTCCTAATGTCGTATCCAAAGCTGTACTCATTACTCGTGCTTTCTGTTGTTTCGATACCAGCCCCCGCCTTCGGTGAAACATACGGCCTTGCAGGCACAGTGAGAGACTTCAAGGAAGCTCATCCTGATTTTCAGTCCTTCAACTGCGGCGTACAGCAGGGGCTGGTGGCCGACCGAATTGGTCTCGATCGCAAGCCTAGCTTCGGTCCGCATGGATACAAGTGTCTTTCTTCTCCTGAAACCTTCGATCAATGGTTCCGGGATGTCGAGGGTGTGAATCTGGCAGCGCCGCTGAGCATTACACTCTCCAATGAGCTAAGCCCAGACACTACTGCGTTCAACTACGCCAGTAGCAGCTTCTTTCCCATCGACCATCGGCTCTTCGGCAACGAAGTTTACGAACACAACTACCATTTCACCTATGAAGTTCATGCTCACTTCACCTACTCAGGCGGGGAAGAGTTTCACTTTACCGGAGCTGACGATGCCTGGCTCTTCATCGATGGTCGCCTGGTCATAGATATCGGTGGCGTGCACGGCGCACTCACGAAATATGTGAATCTTGATCACCTGAATCTTGAGAAAGGCCGCAGCTACGACTTCGATTTTTTCGTCTCCGAGCGCTTCAGGCCGGATTCGCACTTCCGGATCACCACAACTATCAAACTCGAGCAAAGCTCAGCTGAGATTGGAGATGTTGCCGGCTCTGATTCAGGTGCTGACTCAGGCGCTGATTCAGGTGCTGATTCAGGCGCTGATGCCGGTGGCGACGCCGGGGTTGATACAGGGGCCGATACAGGAGTCGACGTCGATGCCGGCGGGGACAATGGTTCTGCAGATGACAACGCGGAAGATCCTGTTGCAGATACCGACCATGATACCGAGGCAGACCTTACGCCTCTCGCGGTTCCCTTCGATCTCAAGCCGGGGGCGTGTCCTAATCCTGTGCAGGTCAAGGGCGGCGGCGTCCTCGCTGTGGCAATACTCGGCACCCCGGGCTTCGACGTTTCGATGGTGGATGTGGATAGCGTGCGCATACTCGGCCTCGCGCCATTGCGCTTCGATTACGACGACGTGGCGACACCTTATGCGCTTAGGGAGGGCAAGGCCGGCTATATGGACTGCCACGAGGACGCAGCTGACGGTCAGCTCGATCTCACCATGAAGTTCGACAAGAAAGCTGTGGTGGAGCGCTTCGGCCCAGTCACTGATGGACAGTCAGTGACCGTGGTGATCGAGGGCAAGCTGTATGATGGCACGGCGTTCGAAGGCGAGGATGTCGCCCTGATTCTGCAGAAGGGGAAAGACAAGGAAAAGGGGAACGAGAAGGAAAAGACAAGCGAGTCAGGCAAGCCCTCAAAGTCTCCGAAATAGCGCTGGCGGGTTAGCGTCAGCACTCGCCATCGCAGTCAGCAGCTCCAGCAGTTGTGACACCAGCCGCGCTCTATTGCGCGGCTGGATCCCTTCAACGCCGAAGACCCATCTCGGAAACAGAGAACCCCGTTATTTCCTAAATGATATACTGCCTCGAACAAACGGGAGAACCCTTCCTGTTCTTCTCACGAGTGCGAGACGTTTCCATTGATCAATCCAAGCCAATCTACCCGCCAGACATCCGATAATCGGATTATTCCGATGGTGTCTTCGGAAGATCAGACACCTCGCCTCAAGCTGGACGCGTCGCCAAGGGTGCTCAGCATCATCCCTCCGATGACGCAGCTCAATACACCCTATCCATCAACGGCGTATATCACTGGGTTTTTGCGTTCGCGTGGGGTTGATGCAGTGCAGGATGATCTGGCCCTTGCGCTCGTCCTGCGCATGTTCAGCGCAGCCGGCATCACCGAGTTGTACAAGGCAGTCACGGCGACATCGCTCGCTGGAAGATCGCCGGCTCTGGAGTCCTTCAGCGAACAATTTGATCAGTACCAGGCCACCATCGATCCTGTCGTTGCTTTCTTGCAGGGACGTGATTCAACTCTGGCGCACCGCATTGTCAGCCGCCGTTATCTGCCAGAAGGCCCTCGCTTCGACTCACTGGAGATCTATGTCGATCCCGATGGTGGCGATCCGCTGGGCTGGGCCTTTGGTGCACTGGGCGTTCAGGATCGCGCACGGCATTTCGCTACGCTGTATCTGAATGATCTGGCAGATGTCGTCAGGGAGGCGGTTGATCCGCGCTTTGAATTCGTGCGCTATGCCGAGTCTCTGGCTCAGAGTCAAGCGAGTTTCGAGCCCCTTGCTAAGGCGTTAGTTGCCCCCTTTAACTTGATCGACGAATATCTTGATGAGCTTGTTATCAAGCTACTTGCTCGCCATACAGTTGAAGACCAGGCGCTTGTTGTCCTGCTCTCAGTGCCTTTCCCAGGGTCCGTTTACGCTGCATTTCGTATCGCCCAGACCGTCAAGCGTGTGATGCCAAATGCAATCACTGTGCTGGGCGGTGGCTATGTGAATACGGAGCTGCGCGAACTCGCAGAGCCCCGCGTGTTCGATTACTTCGACTATGTCACGCTGGACGATGGCGAGCAGCCGCTTCTTGCCTTGTTAGAGCACCGCTTCGGCTCACGTCCGCTTGACGGACTACAACGCACTTACTTGCGAGTGGATGACTCGGTTCGTTTCATTAACGCAGGCGATCCCGATGTCCCCTTTGCCCATGTCGGGACGCCCACCTGGGATGGCCTGCCGACTGACAGATATCTGTCGCTGCTCGATATGCTTAACCCCATGCACCGGCTGTGGTCGGACGGGCGCTGGAACAAGCTGACACTGGCGCATGGCTGCTACTGGAAGAAGTGCAGCTTTTGCGATGTCAGCCTCGACTATATCGGGCGCTACGAGACCGCAGCGGCCAGCACACTGGCCGATCGCATCGACGCCATCGTGGCCGAGACTGGTGAGACCGGCTTTCATTTTGTGGATGAGGCCGCGCCGCCGAAAACTTTGCGTGCATTGTCGCAGGAATTATTGCAACGCCAACGCACCATCTCTTGGTGGGGCAATGTCCGCTTCGAGAAATCATTCACCCCGGATCTCTGCCAACTGCTGGCCGATAGCGGCTGCATTGCGATCTCGGGTGGACTGGAAGTGGCGTCGGACCGTTTGCTGAAGTTGATGCAGAAGGGCGTGTCAGTCGCTCAGGTAGCCAGGGTTACGAGTGCCTTCACGGATGCAGGTATTCTGGTCCATGCCTACCTGATGTATGGCTTTCCGACTCAGACACTGCAGGAAACGGTTGATGCGCTGGAATACGTGCGTCAGTTGTTTGCCAATGGCTGCATTCAGTCAGGCTTCTTCCATCGCTTTACCTGTACGGTGCATTCGCCGGTCGGTCTATCGCCAGATGATTACGGCATCCAGCTGAAGCCGCTTCCGCCCGGCACCTTCGCCAAAAACGATGTTGGTTTCATCGATCCCACAGGGGTTGACCACGATGTCCTGGGGCAGGCGCTGAACAAGGCGTTGTACAACTACATGTATGGCATCGGCCTGGATGAGGATGTGCGGGTGTGGTTCGCTGAGGTGATGTCGCAGCGCGAGCAATTACAAGGCGGGTCGAGACGAGGCTCACGGCGCGGCAAGAACTCGCGGAGTGGGCCTGCGCGTAATGCCGTGCCTCGCACGACCGTGCGCCCTGACTTCATCGAGCAGGCGTTGGCAGGCCGCGGTCGTGATTAAACAACAGGTACGAATATTCACTTCAAGCGATGGTCAGGCGCAGCTTGGAAGTGGCATTGGAGCAGGATACGGTGAGGCTAAGTCAGATGCAGATGAGCCAGCTATTCGATACCAGCCCGCTTACGTTCTTCCAGAATATCTTCCGGAAGGAAGAGCTGAGCGAGGAGGCAACTGCTAAGGAATCCTTAGGGGCTGTTGACGTTTCACATCGGTAACCATACATAAGCGCAG
>TARA_R100000306_G_scaffold12158_8_pt1 | contig 18246 bp, 8 predicted proteins | sample TARA_R100000306 | Tara Oceans TARA_R100000306 (sample SAMEA2620824) | marine metagenome | biome: marine biome (ENVO:00000447); feature: mesopelagic zone (ENVO:00000213); material: "saline water (ENVO:00002010), including plankton (ENVO:xxxxxxxx)" | depth 1000 m | reverse complement strand
TCATCTTCAAACTCTGACCAACGCCATTGATCGCTGTGCCTGTCCCAATCGCCTATTAACATATCAAAAATACGCGCTCGAATATACGTCGCTTCGTCTAAGGTATGGTCCTCGTCTTCCCTGAGTTTTTCCAATAAGTCGTCTGTGCTTTCCACATTATCTGGATATCCAAAGCTTTTACGGTTTTCATACTCTTCTGCAGGACGTTCTACAATCATATACAATTGATTACCGTAGCCTTCATTATACTTTCCCAAACGCTGCTGCTTAGGCACGTAATACAATTCTGGCGTAGTATAATATACTCCCGCAGCTTTGGCCAGTTTAGGTATAGCAAATGCCCCATAGGGATGCGCCGCTGTGTAAAAATCTAGAATTAAATCCTCAGGTACCGTGTTGCTGAAATATTTCTCAGCGTCAATTCCATTAAAAGTTGTTGTTTCCAACAGTTGAACAGCACTCTTTTTAAGGGCACGCATATTATATTCTTTACCATCTTTTGTTACTAACCTTAAGGAACGCGTTTGATGTCCGCCTCCCGGTCTTACCACTTCCAAACCTCCATACAAAGTATCTAGCAAAGCAGTTTCGGCTGTAACTTTTGTTCCATAAACATCTCGATAATGTTGCCCCCAAAAGGATTTGAAAAAATCAGATTTTTCTACTTTTTCGATATCATAAACTGAAGCTGTATACGTTTGCGGATATTTTTTTGGAAACGGTTCGGTTTCTGGCTCTTCAATTGGCTGGAAAATTTTTCTTCTGAATAATAGATTTGATGCGTCTTTTTTTTCTTCCGAAGCATAAAAAGAGACCCAAACACTTCCTTTATCTGTTATTTCAACTGAAGCGAAACCTTGCTTTCCGTATGAAAAAACACCATTGTCACTTAACGAAACTGGTTTAGCGCTAGATGCGGCTCCACTAACCAACTGTTTAAAATTTCCTTCTTCGATATACTGAAGGTTTTCCTCGTGCCCTGAAACTATTAGAATGCGATGGTCGGGCTTATTCAGTAAGATTTCAAGTTCCTTCATAAGCTCACTATACCGATAGTTAAAGCGGTTTTGCTTAGACACACCACCTTGTGAACGAATTTCGGTAATGAGTGTTCCTACACCCGGCAATGGAATGTTACCTTGCAATGGAAAAATATGGTCCCGAAATGAAAATCGCCCTCCATGAAAACCATTCGTGAACATAGGATGGTGCATCGCAAAAATTATTATTTTATTGGCGCTTTTCTTTATTTCACCAGCAATTTCCAAGAGAAGTTTTTCACGTGTTTTAATCTGGCATTTATCATTCATATTGGGGTTCTTGTCCCAGTCTTCAATAAACCATTGGCTATCCACCGCTATTAATTGTATGTTTTCTGAAAGCTCAATGCTCTCTAAAGGGCAACCGTTATTTGGGGTTAGGATATCGCCATCTTCAAAATTTTCTTTTAAGTAATCTTCAATGGTTTCCAGCCCTTTGGTTTTATTGAAATCCCATTCGTAATTTCCTGGTAAAAAATAAGGGGTAGCCCCAGTAGTTTTAGCCACCAGAATTTGAGGATCAAGCTGCTTTTTAAGTTTTTCTTCCTCGCCGTTTTCAGCATCTATATTATCCCCAATAAAAAGAACGCTTTTTTCTTTGGAAGCATTATTCGCAATCGTTTTACTTAAAACAGACAAAGTTGTTTCATTATTTTTAGCAGCATTTCCTGTTACATAAATAGTATTTACTACATTTTCTTCGTTATAGGTATCATCAATTGTTCTATCTAATCGTGTTTGTAGTTTTGATGTAGCGCAAGAAGCTAAAAGCAGAAAAGAAAGTATTAAGTAAAATGGGGATAATTTCATACAATACGTTATGGGGTTTCTTAAAAGTCAAATCCTAAGCCGAATACCAAGCGAGCTCCTTCTACAGAGTGAAATAGGCTAGCTGAACCGGTTAAACCACCGCTACCATTAATCCAAAGGCCTCCGCCATACGAGTTGTGCCATTTCTCTGAATCAAATTCAGGGGTCCATACACGGCCTAAATCGGCTCCGCCATAAAGACCTATTTGCAACGGAATTAGCCTAACTTTAAATTCATCAAAACTGTAACGAACATCAGCACTTCCTACCAATGAAGATTTTCCAGAAAAACGCTCTTCCCTAAAACCACGAAGGCCTGTGTTTGCACCTAAATTAATGGCTTGGAAAAATTCGAATTGGCTTCCGAAATTAAACTTTGCTCGAACATTAGTCTTTAACACCCACTTTTTATTGGTGGTTAGGCTATTGTAAAAACCAAGCCGAGTCTTCAAAAACCCAAATACTCTTTTAAAATTATCGAAATTACCTGTTACACCCGTGTTTAGGTCGAACATCATACCAATAGTTGGATTTCTAGAGTTGTCAAAACTACGGTAATTATAAATACCTTCAAGGGTACCATATGGATCAAAATTTTCAGTTTTATCAACTCTGCGAATATTGGTTAAACCTGGTATTTCATTATTTACACGAATGGCTTCAAACTTACCTTGCAATTTAAAAAAGCTACCAAAGTTTGAGTTTCGCAGCAATCCTGCTTTTGCCATAAGCGTTTGTACTTGAACCCTGTTATAATTAAAGCCTAAATCGTCTTCTGGATTGATAGTTTCATTTCCGTAACCAAAGTAATTTACCACGTAAGTAGGACCTGTAAAACGACCACCGAAACTTAAATTCAGTGTATTTCTAATATTGGCTATTTCTCCTTCGTAACTTACATCGAAACTATCGCTGTCAAAATAGTAACCAACATTTAAACTATGTCGGCGTGAAAAAGGGTTTTGCTGAAAGCTGTTTACTTGATAAACATACTGTAATCCGGCTCTATACCCATCATCAGGGTTGTAACCAAATGCCGCGGCATACGCATGTGTGTTTTGAATATTTTTTCGGTAATCGTATGTATTTAAGGTATATACATCGGTAAGTCGTAAATTACCTCCATTTTTAACCTCAACGGTATTTTCTTTACTTTCGTGATCATACACCTTTACTTTTTTTCCTTCAATCAGTCGATACACATCATTGCCATGACCACCAATTAACCTTACAAATATTGGATTATCGCCCGTTCCAGTCACTTCAAAAATATCTTCTTCATCCAAACCATAAATCCAAATCTGATTTGTTTCTGAAGCAAGAAATGTTCGGTCTGCAACTAGCATTCCCCTATCATCTGATGGAAAATTGTAAGTCCGTACATTTGTTCTTCCATCAGCCAACCTAGTTACCTGAAAGAAGTCTCTTTTATTGGTTCCTTCAATAGTTTGCAATTTTGCCAAATAAGAGTAATATCTGTCAGCAATTTTTTCAAGATTGTCCCTTCTCCCTTTTAAGGCGGTAATTATATCTTGTAAAGATTCATTATTTACGCTTCGGGGAATAGTTGAAAAAGCGGTTTCAATAATAGAGTCTGAAATTACTTTTTGTAAGTTTTTTGCAGCATTAATCCATTCTTCCCTTCCTGATTTTTTTAAGAGGGCACGGTCTAATATAATTCCTTCTTTATTAAACCATCGTATGTCTCGTAGGTTTTCATTGTACACTTGCTTCTCATAGGTTCTACCAAATATAGATCTTGCAATATCAAGCACATTTCCTTCAAAGCTAGAAAAAGCATCATCCCTGTTTCTTGGTATGGGGACAAAGACATTTACACTATCTTGACGCAAGTATTCTGCCCATCGCCAGTGGCCTGGTTCCCTATCCCAGTCGCCCACGAGCATATCAAATAACCGGGAACGTATAAAGTTTTCTTCATCTATTGAAACCTCACGGCCTCTTCGAAGTTTTATAAGAATATCATCTGCTGTTTCAATATCGTCAGGATACTCAAAAAGAGGTTCACCTTTAGTGCTTTCAGCAGGTTGTGTAGTAAGTAAATAAAGGGCGTCTCCAAATTTTTCATTGTAAACTCCTAATTGTTTTTGTTTGGGGATATAGAATAGTTCTGTCTGATTATGAAAAATATTGGCAGCTTTTGCCAATGTTGGGAGAGCAAGTGGTGCATACGGATGGGTTGCGGTATAAAAATCTACGCCAAAGGTATTTTTAGGAGCTACTTTTGAGTCTTCTTTATCTATTTTTTCAGTTTCTGTATCTTCTTCAAAAACTATTTTTTGTGAAAACTCCAAAGCATTTTGCTTCATTGCACGCATTCGGTACCTATTGCCTCTTTTGTCTTCCAAAATTAAAGCATCATATTCTTCATTACCTGTTTCCCGTATTACTTCTAGACCGCCATAAAGTGTATCTAATGATGTAATTTTTGCTGTGACTTTATTAGTATAGGCATCCTTATATTTAGCACCCCAAACTGTTTTGAAAAACAAGGCCTCACTAACACTATCTTGCTCGTAAATAGCAACTTCTTTGGTAGCCTCATAATTATTTGGCAAGACAGAAGCAGGGTAGGTTTTATTAGAAGGAAATACTTCTTTCTGAAACAACAGTTTTGGTTGGTCGTCTTCCGTTCCACCATAATACCTTACAAATGAAGATCCATCTTCTAAAATATCAAAAATAGCGAAGCCTTGTCCACCATAACTAAAAACTCCATTCTGTCCTAAAGCCGCATGTGATGATTTACCACCTGAACCTGAAAGTATCTGTACCAATCCCTCTTTTTCTACGTGCTGAAGAGTATGTTCGTGACCAGAAGTAAAGACCACCCGACCATGATCTTTAGCCAAAGAAGCCAAACGGTTCATCAACTTGTTATAAAGTTCATTGTACCTATCTTGAACCGACACTCCTCCCTGTGAACGTATTTGCACCACTAAAGATGAAAGTATAGGCAATGGAAACTTACTTTGTGTAGGGTACAAGTGTTTTTCTAAAGCAAAATAGCCACCATGTGTACCATTGGTAAACATAGGATGGTGCATAGCAAAAAGAACCGTTTTATTTTTATTCTTTTCAAGTTCATTGGCTATTTCAATAAACAGTTTTTCCCGCGTTTTAATTTCACAGTTTTTGTTGAAATCTGGATCGCTATTCCAGTCTTCAAGATACCATTGTGAGTCAAGAATTAATAATTCAACATTTTCTGAAACTGAAAAATTTATCAATGGACATCCTCCTGTAGGTTGAAAAGACAAAGAGTCTAAATGTTTTTGAACGTACTCTTGTTCACGCTTAAGCCCGACAAGCCCTCCTGAATAATATTCGTGGTTTCCGGGAATAATATAGGTTTGCCCTTTAAAGTCTTCTAATGCTTTAAACTGGTTGTCCATATAATATTCACTGATTTCCCTATCTGGATGGCCTTCTGCGGGCATTCCATTATCGTAAATATTATCGCCCAAAAAGATTGCGTGATCACTTGTTTTAGTTGGGTGTTCTTTCAAATAATTATTAAAAACAGTAAGCCCCTTGCTCATTCTATTTGCAGGCGAAATACCAGCATCACCAACTAAATAAAAAGTTCGTTCTATTTTTTTATCTGAAGGAAATAACGCCTCTGCCTCAGGGTTTTTATACTGAGGTTCATAGGAAGCACAAGCACTTACTAGTGTTATAAAAGTTAAAAAAAGGGCTGTCTTTTTGAAACGCATAAGCAATATTAATATTCTTGATTTACATTGAAAAAGCTACTTTAAAAGAAAACTGAACACCTTCATCTGATGTAAAAATATTAACAGTACCACTTAATAAATCGGCAGCATTGATCCAAAAACCACCACCATAGCTATCGTGCCATACACCTGAAGTATCATTAGGAACCCACACCCTACCAACATCATATCCAGCAAATACACCTATTTGTATTGGTGTTACGGCAGTTCTAAAACTATTAAAGCTGTATCGTATATCTGCTCCTCCAGCTACGGCACTACGACCGGTAAAGCGATCCCTACGGTACCCTCGAAGACCATAATCTCTACCTAATTGGGCTCCTTGGTAAAACTCAAAATTATTTCCGACGTTAAAGTGACCAACTGCTTTGGTGTTTAAAACCAGCTTTTTGTCTTTAGTCAATGCATTGTAGAAACCTAATTTTGGTATTAAATAACCAAAAACTTGATCGCTATCGTCTATATTTTGAGTTCCCCCTGCCGTTAAACTAGCATGCATTCCTCTACCTGGATTTGCTTTATTATCGTAGCTTTCGTAAGTATAGGTTCCTTCAGCAGATGCAAAATATTTTCTTTCTTCAATATCTGGATATCCAATGTCCGATATGAACCTGTCTTCTGTATCTTCTACTTCAACACCTTCAAATTTTGCTTTAAACTCAATTGTACTTCCATATCGTCCATCTTTTTTAATTCCTAATGCGCCGCCATAACTTCCTATACGCACTCGGTTATAATCGTTACCTAGATCGTCATCAAAATTTTCAGTTTCATTTCCGAAGCCAAAAAAGTTTTCAGAAAAATTTGGGTTACGGAAATGTCCTTCTAAGAGGAAATTCCAATCTGAGAAAATATTGGCAAACTCACCACTATAATTTACATCAAAGCTTTCAGTAGCAAAATAATACCCTGCTTTTACACTATGTTTTTGTTTAAATGGGTTTTCCTGAAAGCCATAAACGGTAAACGTATCAGAAAGTCCAATTAAAAATCCATCATCTGCATTGTAACCAAACGCCGGTAATAAGAGGTTTATGGTTTTGTTTTCTTTTATATAATCGTAGGTATTGAAATTGTAGTTATTGGTAATCCTAAAAGCTGCACCACCTTTATTTTTAATGGTGTTTTTCTTACTTTTTTGATCATAAACCTTTATTCTACTTCCGTTTTCAATATCGTAGGTGTCGTTATTTTGTCCACCAATAATTCGGGTAAAAATAGGACGGCTACCTTTTCCTTTTACTTCAAAAACATCATCATCATCGAGTCCATAAACCCAAAGCTCTTTGGTGTCATCTTTTGAAAACGTCCTATCAAGAATAAGGTCTCCTTTTTCACCATCTTTTATTCTATAAGCCTTGATATTTGTTTTTCCTTCTGGAAGTCGGGTGATTTCGAAAATATCATCCTTATCGGTACCCGTTAAAATTTGAAGATTTGAAAAGTAGTCGTAATATTCTGAAGCAATTCTTACAATATTATCGCGCCTTCCTTTTAGGTTTTCTTTAATTTCTTCAGCAGTTTCATCTTGCACTTCTTTAGGCAAATCATTAAACGCTTGTTCAATCACTTCATCGGTTACATTTTCTTTAATGTATTCTGCTTGAGCCATCCATTCTTCTCTTCCGTAGTTTTCAGCTAATGCGCGGTCTAACTTTATTCCGGCACTATTAAACCACTTGGTGTGTTTTAATTCTGGGCCGTACACTTGAAATTGCCGAGCCGTACTAAACAATGTACGTACCGCATCTAACAATCCGCCATCAAAGTTCGCAAAAACCTGATCTCTATCCCGTGGGATTGGCGTGTATATTTTATTTCCGTCTTTATCTTCTTGTAAGGCAAATCGCCACTGATCGTTATGGCGGTCCCAATCTCCAATCAACATATCGAACATCCGGGCACGAATGTATGCCTTCTGGTTTATTTTATTTTCTTCATCCTTTCTTATTTCTTCAAGTACATCATCGGTACTAATAATATCTTCAGCGTAATCAAAAATAGCCTCGTCATATTCTTCGTCAGGACGTTCAACAATCATATACAATTCATCTCCATACGTTTCATTAAACTTACCAAGCGCCTTTTGTTTGGGAACATAAAACAACTTGGGGTTGGTATGGAACACTTTTGCCGCATCTGCCAATTTTGGAATGGCAAAAGCTCCATATGGATGGGCCGCCGTATAAAAATCTAAAATTAAATCTTCTGGGAGCGTGTTTTTAAAGTCACTTTCAATTACTTCATTTTTAAGAATTACGGTCTGTAAAAATTGTACCGCACTCTTTTTTAACGCTCGCATATTATAATCGTGACCTTCTTTATCTACTAAACGAAGTGAAACTGTTTGGTGGCCTCCGCCAGCACGTTCTACGGTCAGGCCTCCGTATAGTGTATCTAAATCTACTGTTGGTGCTAACACTTCTTTGCCGTACACTTTACGATAATGGTCGCCCCAAACTGTCTTAAAGAAACTGCTTCTATTTACCAGACTATCGCTATATACAGCAGCTTTTACGGTTTTAGGAAAGGTATTTGGTAATTTTGAAACGTTATATTTTCTTTCTGGAGCTATAATTTCCTTTTCAAATAGAATGGTTGAACTTCCATCTTCTTCAGCTTTAAAAAATGTAACTGAAGTTGAACCATCTTTGTAAATAGTCACTTTACTGAAACCTTGTCCACCATATGAAAATTCTCCGTTTTCACCCAAAGCTGCAGCTGTGGCATCTCCTGCAGATCCCGAAATAACTTGTTTTGCATTGGCTCCTTCAATATATTGCAATGAACGGTCGTGACCTGAAACGAGAACCAAATTTTTATGATCTTTCACCAACACTTCAATTCTGCCCATTAATTCGCTGTAAGCTTCATTATATCTGTCTTGTGAAGATATTGCCCCTTGGCTTCTTACTTGCGTAATTAAGGATGCCAAACCTGGAACTGGCAGTAAATGATTTTTGGCTGGGAATTTCCCTCCATGTTTACCATTGGTGTACAATGGGTGGTGCATCGCTAAGATTATTGTTTTTTGCTTTGCTTTTTTAAGCTCGCCTTCTAGTTCAACTAAAAACTTAGCTCGGTTTTTAATCTGGCATTTGTCATTCATTTTTGGGTGCTTGTCCCAATTTTCTATATACCATTGTGTGTCGATCATTATTAAATGAACCGAATCGTTGATTTCCATTTCTTCAAGTGGGCAGCCGTTATTTGGTTCTAACACAGAATCTGAATTTAAAGCTTCTTTCAACAAGTCTTCTTCTAATTCTAGACCATCAACACCAGATTTCCAATCGAGGTTACCCGGCAACACATTAATAGTACCTTTAAAACTTTCAATAGCGTCTAATTGCTGCTTTATAATTTGTTTTGCTTTCTCTTTTTCAGGACTATCATCTTCGGGGAGCCCTTCTGGGAAAAAGCTGTTTCCAAGGAATAACAGATTATCATTTTCTGTGTTTTTATCTGCTATATACTTTTTGAAAGATTGTAGCGCTAAGTTTTTTTCTGTTTCACCTATGGATAAATAACCCGCATCGCCCATTAAGTAGAATGTTTTTTCTACTTCTTTTCCATCACTAGAAAAAGAATTGGTCTGGTAGGTTGAAGAGTATTGAGGTTGGTAGGTTGCACAAGAGAAAAACAATAGTGCAGTGATAAAAGTTATAAAGATGTTAATTTTTTTCATAAGCAAATTAAAGCGTGGTATTTTTAGTAATTTGGATATTTAAAACTGAGATTTTATGAGCGACAAAGATATAATTGAAGAAGCGGATAATTTTGTACTTAACCTCTTTAAGGAAAAGTTACCCAACACCTTTGTTTATCATAACTATTCGCACACAAAACGTGTTTATAAAAGTATAAACGAAATTATTGAAGACTCACAAATTTCTGTTAAAGATGCCACCATCCTTAAATTGGCCGCCATACTGCACGACACGGGATACATTGTTAAACGGGAAGGCCACGAAGAAGAGAGCGTAAAAATTGCACGTGAGTTTCTGGAGTCTAAAGATGTTGAAAAAGACATTATCGATGGCGTTGAAAAATGCATCATGGCTACCAAATTTAAAAACACAACTCCCAAAGATCATATGGAAGAAATAATGCGCGATGCAGACTCTTCGCATTTTGGGAAAGACTATTTTGAAGAGGCCAGTGAATTTTTAAGGCAAGAATACATTGCCCAGAACATTAAAAACTATACCCCACAAGAATGGCGGGACGAAAACATCGATCTTCTTATAAACAAACACAAGTTTTATACTTCTTATGCTTTAAACAATTGGCAAAATACCAAACAAGAAAACTTGGCTGATTTAATAGGCAAGAACAAAAAAATAAAAAAGAAAATAAAGAAAGAAGAAGTTAAAGCCCAATTAAAGGCTAAATATAAAGATAAAAGCGTAGATCGAGGCATTCAAACCTTTTATAGAACTGCGCTTAGAAACCACATTAAATTAAGTGATATTGCCGATACCAAAGCAAACATACTGCTTTCGGTAAATGCCATTATCATTTCATTGGTACTCTCTAATTTACTTTCAAAACTAGATAATCCTTCCAACGATTATTTAATAATACCGACGGCAATATTCGTTATTTTCAGTGCTATTACAATGATTTTATCGGTAATAGCTACACGCCCCAATGTTACGAGAGGCGAGTTCACGAAAGAAGATGTTGACAATAAAAGTGTAAACCTAGCTTTCTTCGGAAATTTCCACCGTATGGAACTTCAAGAATACGAATGGGCAATGCAAGAATTACTTAAAGACCGTGATTACGTTTATACTGCATTAACCAAAGATTTGTACTTTTTAGGTAAGGTGTTAGATCGTAAATATCGTATTTTAAGATGGACCTATACCATATTTGTTACAGGAACTATTATATCGATACTAGCTTTCGCTATATCTTTCTATTTAGGCGGTTCTAGAATGTCTTAATTATTGATTTCAGTAATTAAATCGTTGTAAGTATAGTATTCTTTTTTATTGTCCTTGTCCTTAGAGTAAAGAACACTTACACGTATGGCTTTTAAACCTGTAACACCTTGTAGATCTTCAAGTTCTACAATGTCAACATCTTTATCAAGCTGTTTTTTGTGCTGAAGGAATGAAATATACTTTAAATACTCTTTTTCATCTTCTCTTTGAGAATAAATAATGACAATTTTACCTTCTTGCGTAACACGCTCCTCAGTTCCTTTGATGTTTGCCTTATCAACCCGTTTTTTCACAACCTCATAACGTGCATTGTAAGTTCCGTCTACATCAAAGCGTTTTTCGTCCATTCTAAACCGAAGTGACAAAGAACCATTAAAAGCCAAGATCATAGAAGCTACATTTAATTGCATGGGCAATTGCTCTTTAAGCTTGTAGTAATTGTTTTCCATTTCGCACATTACCTGTAATTGCCATAATCTCAAGTTATACAGGTAAACTTTATTGAAATTTTTATTTTTGGTGATGGCCTCGCCAATATATAAGTTGTGCTCTACTCCATCGGTTTTAAAACGTTCAAAATAATGCGGGTACATTTTTTGAGCTTCAATTTGTTTTTTATCAATAATTGAAGCCATACGCTTATTGATGATCATTACAGCATCATCATAGTCCTTACGGTACTTATAAATTAAACCGCTATTTTCATCTACCTGTTCGTTATAGTTTTTTATTAAATTCTTTAAATTTTCATTTTTAGTAACCAAATGCTTAAATAAAGGAACAATTTCTGTTCTTAAAAACTTAAGCACTTGACGCTCGCTATCTACTTGTAAGCCTTCTTTAAGATCTGTAAGATAGTTTGTTATTCTAAACACTAAATGTTCATAAATAGGAAGTGGTTCAAGGTTGTTTATCTTCTTGATTATTTCCTTAATTTGTTTCAGTTGAAGTATTAAGTCTTTTATAGTCGCATTATTCCTAGCTTCCGAAGAACCTTTAACGTCAATTTGTCCGTATAGTGGGTGTACGTCTTCAAAAATAATTTCTTTAAAATACGTAGGGTTTCCTTGTGAGATGGAGTTTAAGTACCGTTTAGCTTCTTTTCTAAATTTCCAATGTACACTGGGGTGCAAGGACGTACATTCTTCTTGAATAATTAACTCGAGTTTGTTCTCAATTTGTTTTTTTCCACGAACTACTGAATCTACCAAGAAGGGCATAATTGTATGTAGCTTGTTGGCGTTTATAGAGTTAAGGTCATTAATATTAGGAGATACTAATTCTAAAATCCCCAATACTTTGTTCTCTTTATTTACAATAGATGCTAAAATGGCACTTTTAATGCCTTGATCCAACAGTTTTTTATATAAAATATTATCGGGGTACAGCTTATGGTATTTTGGCACGTTCGATATACAATAAAACTCTTTTTGTTTAAAAAGTTTGTAATACGATGCGTCACAAAGCGCTGTTTGGCAATTCTGTTTGTCTTTTTCATTTAATATGAAGCTGTCGATATTCTTAAAGATAAATTTTTCGAACAATTGATCTTCTTCATTAAATTCTGAAAAACCAATTTTAAGTTCCTGAAGTTGAAAAATAGATTTGAAGATAGATTCAAACGTTTTAGTGTTATCTTCAGTTTCGGGATTATTACGTAATAAATTGGATTTAAAGTCCGAAATAGATGCATCTAAGGTAACATCGAACATATTGGCAATTACAAAGCCTTTAAAAATCCAACTTCCGGGTGGAAATTTTTCTTTCCACAGTGCAATATTATCAAAACCGTCCAACAGCTCTTCAACATCTGCATCTGTAATATCAACCGCCTTATCAGTTGGTATTAGGTCAACAAAATCTCCATTATATAAAGTACGATAGGTATGATTTACACCATCGGCATCTGGTATTGTGTAATGCAACGGACGTTTAAAATCCACGTTATACCCATAATGTACATTTAAAATAATGCTACAGCTCATTATATAAGTGTAGTCATCATCAAAATTGGCAAGTTGTGGTATAAATTCCTCTCCTGCTGCCGCAATAATGTTTTTATATCGTTTAGATGATTTGAAAACAAACTCCTGAAAAGGAACTGTGGCCAGTTTTATTTCATTTTCTTGTAAAATAGAAGAAAATAACTCGTCCAAAACAATATCGATTTGCTCATCGTACTTTTCAAATTGAGCCTTGGTTGTAATCCCTTTTTCTAGAATAGGATATTGTTCGGCTATTTCCAAAACAGCTTTTGCACGCTCCCTAATCATTTTTTGAGGAGCATCCAGTTGCGCACGATACTTATTAAAAAGCTTACTAAAGCTCACTTGTACCTTTAAAGGAAATTCACCGTTTTGTGTTTTCATTATCAACTAATTACCTACTTGTTATTTTATTGTAAAGTATAATTTTATTTCTAAAAAATAAATCGTTTTAACAAATTAACAATAATTTGAGAGTTGCATTTTTTTTCAGAAACAAATACTGTTATTTTTGCGTTTACAAATATACCTATTATGAGACGATTATTAGCTACATTACTTACAGCAACACTTTTAATTTCCTGTGCAGGAGATAGCAATACATACAAGCTACAAGGAACTGCCAAGAATTTTGACGATGGCACCAAAGTATATGTGTACAGCATTAAAGATAGTAACCAACCAAAAGCAATCGATACACTTAGTATTACAAACGGAACTTTTGAAGGTACTTACCCAAAAAGTGACAGTATTTCTGTTAATTACATTAACGTAGAAGGTGTTCAGGCAAATATTGTTTATTTTCCTGAAAATGAAGATTTGAAAGCCACGCTTTACAAAGACAGTATCGGCTCTTCTTTTGTTTCTGGAGGAAAGCAAAATGAAGCTTTTACTACTTTTTCTGAAAAAATGCGAACCATTAATGAGGAAAAGCAAGCTCAGATGAAAGAGTTTAGGTCAGCTCAACAAAGTGGGGATGTAGCTGCCATTAAACAAATTCAAGAAGAAAATACCGCTTTAACAAAAGAAGAAACTGAATTTAAAAAGGAGTTTATTAAAAGCAATAAAAACTCTATTTTTTCGGTAATGCTTCTTTCTGAAATGCTGAACCGTAAAGAGATGACCGCCGAAGAGGCTAGTGAAGTTTTAAACAACCTTTCTCCAAAAGTTGCGTCCTCTCCTATTGTAACACAGGTTGAAGCAATGATTGCCAATGCTAGAAAAGCAGATATTGGCTCAATAGCGCCAAACTTTAGCGCTCCTACTCCAGAAGGCGAAATGCTTTCTTTAAAAGAGGCCATGGGAAAATACACGATTATCGATTTTTGGGCTTCTTGGTGCAAACCTTGTAGAGTTGAAAACCCAAATGTTGTAAAAGTTTATGAAAAGTACCATGACAAGGGTCTAAACATTATAAGTGTTTCCTTAGACCGCCAGAAACAAAAAGACAAATGGATAAAGGCTATCGCCGATGACAATATGGATTGGTATCACGTATCAAATCTTCAGTTTTGGCAAGATCCCATTGCAAGACAGTATAATGTAAGAGCGATTCCAGCTACCTTTCTTTTAGATGAAAATGGAAAGATAATAGACAAAAATCTTCGTGGTCCAGCTCTAGGAGCCAAAATGGAATCACTGTTAGGCAGTGAATAATCACTTACAGCTATAAAAAAGAAAAAGCCTTGAAACGAAAATTCATTTCAAGGCTTTTTTAATTATTTACGTGCTATTTATCGTTAATTCAATAAAAAACTAACGTTTACAGTAGTTCTCATTTCAATTTCCCCAGGTGCTATTGGTTGCTGTCCACCAGAAGCATCCCCTTCCATCATAGCCGATTTATACATTCTTGGTTGCGGATAATCAGGTTGTTGAAATTCACTAATCAACACGGCTTTACCAATGGTTTGATTTAATACACCGGCATATTCTTCTGCCTTCATTTTAGCGTTTTCAACTGCTTTTTTTCTAGCTTGTGATTTTAATTGGTCTTCATTTGAAGCCGAGAAGCTAACGCCATCAATACGGTTAATACCACTCTGCAATAAGCCATTCATAAAATCTTCATATTTTGAAAGATCTTTCAATTTAATTGAAATCGCCTGGTTAGCGCTGTAATTATACGTTTTACTGTTATAGTCGTAGTTTTTATTCAACCTGATGTATTGTGTTTTTACATCTTTATCGTCTATACCCATTTTCTTGATAAACGAAAGCACTTTTGAAACCGTACGGTCATTTTCTTGTTTAATTATGGTTGCATCTTTTCCAGTGTTTTCTACACGAATATTTATGTTGGCTTCATCAGGAACGGTTTTAACAATCCCTTCGCCAGTAACCGATACGGTAGGCTGTTGTGTGTTTTGAGCGTGTGTCATCATCGTGGTTGTTAAGAGAATAACTAAAATTTGAACTGTTTTTTTCATGATTTTAAATTTTTCCGAGTTTATGTAATACGAACAATAAAATAATAGGAATGGCCAATACGGCAACGATCCATAATTGCGTTTGCAACAAGATAGGTGCAAAGGCAATTGTTAATACATACCCTGCAATAGCCCCGCCAAAGTGTGCATCGTGACCAATATTTCCTAACCTACTTTTCATTCCGTAGATGGAATACAGTAAATACAGGGTACCAAAAATCCAAGCGGGTATGGCAATTGGGATAAAAAACAAGTACAATCCCATATCTGGATAAAATAATATCGCCGAATATAAAACCCCGGTAACAGCACCACTTGCACCCACAGCACTGTAATGGTACTCATCTTTATGAAAAAAGAAGGACAGTAAATTACCGACAATTAAACTGGCCAAATAGATTAGTACAAATTTGATTACCCCAACCGAACTGATCACCACATTGGCAAAAAAGAAAAGGGTAAACATATTAAAAAACAAATGTGCCCAATCTACATGTAAAAAGCCTGAAGTTACCATTCGTATTTGTTCTCCTCGGCGAATTCCAGCAATGTTGAATTTATACTTTTCAAAAAAAGAAAAATCATTAAAGCCTTTTAACGAGATAATTACATTGGCTGCAATGATTATAATGGTGGCAATGTGGAGTTCTGGCATATCTTTTCAATAAAATTAATCGGTTGTTATGCAATAAAATTAGTTAGTTTTGTGGTAAATCTACCTATGCAACGGCTACTTTATTATTTGCTGTATCCCATACTTTGGCTGGTTTCCATCCTGCCTATGTGGGTGTTGTACATCAAATCGTCAGTGCTGTACATAATTACATATTATATAATTGGCTACCGAAAAAAAGTAGTTAAAAACAACTTAAAACTGGTATTTCCTCATCGTTCTTCGGAAGAAATAAACCGCATCGCTAAAGGTTTTTACAAACATTTATGCGATATGATTTTTGAAACCATAAAAAGCCTTACCATTTCTGAAAAAGAAATAAGCAAGCGCTTTCAGTTTGAAAATTTAGAACTGTTAGAAGAATTGAAAGCAAAAGGAAAAAGTACCTTGCTTATGAGCGGTCATTATGCCAACTGGGAATGGACCGGGATATTAAACAAAAAAACAAGTTATAAATGCTATGCAGTTTATAAAAAACTAGACAATCCTTATTTCGACTCGTTAGTTAAAGGAACCCGCGAACGTTTTGGTGGAAATATTGTAAGCAATAAAAAAATTGTACCCCAATTGTTTAGAGAGGCAAAACGAAACATTGAAACCGTTACGCTCATACTTTCAGACCAAACCCCAAAACGCAATGCATACAAACACCGTGATAGGTTTATGGGTATTGATGTACCTGTGTTTACTGGCACTGAAGAAATAGCAAAACGTCTCGATTTTGCTGCTGTGTATTTAAAAGTAAAGAAAGTAAAAAGGGGTTATTACAAAACTTCTTTTGAACTACTTGCCGAAAACCCAAAAGAACTTCCTGATTTTGAAATCACCCGTATGTTTTTAACGGAGATTGAAAAACAAATTAAAGAACAACCAGAGTTTTACCTCTGGTCGCACAAACGTTGGAAGCACAGGTTGTAAGAACGAAGTACGATTTTCGAGGTACGAATGACGGTTTAGGTGCAATTTACAGAAAAAGGTGGCTGAGCCAGCCTGCCTTGCTTTTTGGGTAGGTGATTCCGCTTTTTCTGCGGAATTTTATCGAAGCAACCGCCAGACATATTACAGTTTGTCTTCGATACAATTTTATGAAAATGAAGTTTTCCACTTCAAGTCATCTATTTTAACCATAAAATCACTCAGACATCCTTAAATTACGGTTTGGCAGTTGGATTTTAAAGTTTATATGTTTGCGAGCTCAAATCTCATCAACTCAAAGCTAAGAAAACCTACCTTGCTATCGCTTTAATTTCAGTAATAAACCGTTCTGCCAACGTATCGGCATCTTTTTGTGAAGGACCTTCTGTATAAATTCTGATAATAGGCTCAGTGTTCGATTTTCGAAGGTGTACCCAATTTTCAGCAAAATCTATTTTAACGCCATCGATTGTGTTTATTTCTTCTGAAGCATATTTACTTTCAATTGATTTCAGAATTTTATCAACGTCTAATTGTGGCGTTAATTCAATCTTTTTCTTGCTCATATAATACGATGGATAGCGTTTTCTAAGTTCGCTAACTGCAATTTTTTCTTTGGCTAAATGGCTCAAAAATAAAGCAATACCTACCAAGCTGTCTCTCCCGTAATGCAATTCAGGATAAATGATCCCGCCATTTCCTTCGCCACCGATGATAGCTTTGGTGTCTTTCATTTTCTGTACTACGTTCACTTCGCCAACGGCGCTTGCTGTATAGGTTCCGTTATACTTTTCGGTCACATCTCGTAATGCACGGGAAGATGACATGTTGCTAACGGTATTACCAGGATTGTGCTGTAAAACATAATCGGCAACGGCAACCAAGGTATATTCTTCACCAAACATTTCACCTTTTTCATCCACAAAAGCTAATCTGTCCACATCGGGATCTACCACAATACCAAAATCGGCGTGTTCGTCCACCACTTTTTTCATTAAGTCGGTCAAATGCTCTTTTAAAGGCTCTGGATTGTGTGGGAATTCGCCCGTGGGCTCACAAAACAACTCTACAGTTTGAACACTTAACGCTTTAAGAAGCATTGGAACCGCAATTCCTCCAGTTGAATTTACACCATCCACAACCACTTTAAAGTTTGCCTTTTTTATAGCATTAGCATTTACCAATGGTAATTCCAATATTTCATCAATATGTAAATCTATATAAGCATCGTTCTTAGTAATTTTTCCCAAATCATCCACTTCAGAAAAATTGATGTTCTCAGCTTCAGCAATATTCAAGATTTCCTGTCCGGCTTCAGCATTTAAAAATTCCCCGTCTTTATTTAATAATTTTAAAGCATTCCATTGTTTTGGGTTATGGCTTGCTGTTAATATAATTCCGCCATCGGCGTGTTCCATCATTACAGCCATTTCAACTGTTGGGGTGGTAGATAGGTTAAGATCGATTACATGGATTCCCATCCCCACTAAGGTATTCATGACTAATTGTTGAATCATTTCACCAGAAATACGGGCATCACGCCCCACAACTACACGGTATTCATCTTTTTGTCGTTGTTTTTTCACCCAACTCCCATAGGCTGCTGCATATTTTACAGCATCTATTGGCGTTAAATTTTCACCTTGCGAACCACCGATGGTCCCACGTATTCCCGAAATGGATT
>TARA_R100000306_G_scaffold13173_1_pt1 | contig 18341 bp, 18 predicted proteins | sample TARA_R100000306 | Tara Oceans TARA_R100000306 (sample SAMEA2620824) | marine metagenome | biome: marine biome (ENVO:00000447); feature: mesopelagic zone (ENVO:00000213); material: "saline water (ENVO:00002010), including plankton (ENVO:xxxxxxxx)" | depth 1000 m | reverse complement strand
ACTTCATACCCCATATTGTATAATGTAAATCCAAAAATATCGGCATATTGATCGATGGTTTTACTTACTGGGGTTCCGGCACCGTGACCGGCATCGGTTTCTATTCTAATTAAAACCGGGTTTGACCCGCTTTGGTGTTCTTGAAGTTCAGCTGCAAATTTAAAGCTATGCGCCGGTACTACACGGTCGTCATGATCTCCAGTAGTAATCATCGTTGCAGGATACTCCACACCGTCTTTTACATTGTGCAAAGGTGAATATCCTTTAAGGTATTCGAACATTTCTTTGCTGTCTTCGGCTGTTCCATAATCGTATGCCCAACCAGCTCCAGCTGTAAAGGTGTGATAACGTAACATATCTAATACACCCACTGAAGGAAGTGCTACTTTCATTAAATCGGGGCGTTGTGTCATGGTTGCTCCAACCAATAATCCACCGTTAGAACCTCCACGAATGGCTAAATAATCTTTTGAAGTATAGTTGTTCTCTATTAAATATTCAGCTGCAGCGATAAAATCATCAAAAACATTTTGCTTTTTCATCTTCGTTCCAGCTTTGTGCCATTCTTTACCGTATTCTCCCCCACCACGTAGGTTGGGTACTGCATAAATGCCACCTTGTTCCATCCACACAGCATTGGTGATACTAAAGCTTGGTGTTAAGCTTATGTTGAAACCACCATAACCATATAAAATGGTCGGGTTTTTACCGTTTAGCTCAAGTCCTTTTTTGTGGGTGATGATCATTGGGATCTTTGTGCCATCTTTTGAAGTATAAAATATTTGTTTGCTTTCGTAGCTTTCAGGATTGAAATCTATTTCAGGTTTGCGGTACAATTCCGAAGTTCCTTCTTCAATATCGAATTTGTAAATACTTCCTGGCGTTACGTAATTGGTAAAGCTGTAATACAATTCTTTTTCATCTTTTTTGGCCCCAAAACCTCCCGCGCTCCCTACTCCCGGTAGTTCTATGTCGCGTATTTTGTTTCCGTCATAATCATATTGGGACACTTTTGAAACAGCATCGACCATATATTTTGTAAAGAAATAGCCACCTCCTCTTGAAGGGCTCAACACATTTTCAGTTTCTGGAATAAAATCCTTCCAATTTTCAGGTGTTGGATTGGAAGCATCTACGGTTACTATTTTTTTGTTCGGTGCGTTGAGGTTGGTTACTAAGTATAATTTGCTTCCATCGTTGTCCAACAAGTAGGTATCACTATCGGTATTATCCAATATAGTTACCAACTTACTATCTGGCTTGGTCAAGTCTTTTAAAAACAGTTTATTTCCAGAGGTAGAAGTACTGGCACTGATTGTAAGATATCGGTTGTCTTCGGAAACGCTTCCCCCTACATAACGGTGTTTTTCAGCTTCCGTTCCGCCAAATATCAACTCATCTTCTTTTTGAGATGTTCCCAGTTTGTGGTAATACAATTTATGCTGATCGGTTTTTGCAGAAAGCTCACTCCCTTTTGGTTTGTCGTAACTAGAGTAGTAGAAACCTTCGTTTCCTTTCCAAGATAGGCCGCTAAATTTAATGTCTACCAAAGTGTCTTCAACAATTTCTCTATCTTCAACATTCATAACTAACACTTTTCGCCAATCGCTTCCTCCTTCAGAAATACTATAGGCACTTGTTTTTCCATCTTCAGAAAAACTTAAATTATCTAAGGAGATAGTCCCATCATCTGTAAAGGTATTTGGATCTAGAAAAACTTCGGCATTACTTGGGCCTTCTTCTGTTTTGTAACGATAAACTACGTATTGGTTTTGTAAGCCATCGTTTTTATAAAAGTAAGTATAGTCGCCTTCTTTAAATGGGGGGCCTACTTTTTCGTAATTCCAAAGGGTTGATAAGCGTTCTTTTAAAGCGTCGCGATATGGGATGTTTTCTAAGTAGCCATATGTGGTTTTGTTTTCACGTTGTACCCAATCGGCAGTTTCTTCGCTCATATCGTCTTCGAGCCAACGATATGGGTCTTTTACTTCGGTTCCAAAATAGGTGTCAACGGTATCGACTTTTTTGGTTTCGGGGTAGGTCAAAGCAGTAGTTTCTTTTTTAGGTTCTTCTTTGCAAGCCACAACGGTAAGGCCAATTACAATAGGAATGATTAGTTTTTTCATATAAAATAATTTAGTAGTCGGTAAATGTAGTAAAAACCGCTCTTGTAAACTGTTATAAGTTTGTTAGTAATTTTTCAGAAAAAAAATTAATACTGAAATAACGGACGATACACTTTCCAGTACTTATAAATTAAGATAACATTGATAACCGCTACAACAACGGCACCTGCTATATCTGGAAGGTCCAAAAACAAGTGAAATAATACAATATTTACACTAATAGGAGCTAATAATAGCAAAGCGAACGGAACCCATTTTTTTATTAATAAAAGGAAACCAATAAAAATCTCCAGAGCACCAACAATGGGCAAAACATAACCAGTTGCTTGTAAAGATTGCATAAAGTTCGCAGCATTTTCCGGTAGCTCTGGCGCGGGCATAAAACCTATAAATTTATTAAGCCCAAAAACGAGTAAACCCAACGCAAGGATAATGCGCAGGATAGTGGTAAAGGTTGAATTCATAAGTATGGTTGTTTAGTGTTTCTTTAAAGATACTGAAAAATAAAAAACCCCGACACCAAATTATTGATTTCGAGGCTAAAAGATGTTTTTTGAAAAAGATTACACCAACTTATTCTCGACCAAATATTCTGCAATTTGTACTGCATTTGTGGCGGCACCTTTCCTTAAATTATCACTAACAATCCACATATTTAATGTGTTTGGTTGGGTTTCGTCGCGCCTAATTCTACCCACAAAAACTTCATCTTTATCGTGAGCGTATATAGGCATTGGGTAGGTGTTGGTATCGGGATTGTCCTGTACCGTGATTCCTTGCACGTTATGAAGCGTTTTTCGAATATCGGTCAGGTCAAAATCATTTTCAAACTCCACGTTTACCGATTCACTATGCCCTCCTGCCGTTGGAATTCGCACCGCAGTTGCCGTTACCGAAAATGTTTTATCGTTTAATATTTTTTGTGGCTCACGTGCCAATTTCATCTCTTCTTTGGTGTAGCCGTTTGCTTCAAAAACATCGCAATGTGGCAATGCATTTTTATGAATGGGGTATGGGTATGCCATTTCACCTTTTACTCCAGCCATTTCGTTTTCCATTTGCTGTACCGCTTTTACACCAGTTCCTGAAACAGATTGGTAGGTAGAAATAACGACACGCTTCATGGTATATTTTTTATGAAGGGGTGCCAAAGCCATCACTAATTGAATGGTTGAACAATTTGGGTTAGCAATGATTTTATCTTCTTTGGTAAGTTCGTTAGCGTTAATTTCTGGAACAATTAATTTTTTATCGGGATCCATTCGCCACGCAGAAGAATTATCGATAACAGTTGTTCCAGCTTCAGCAAATTTTGGTGCCCAATCTAATGAGGTATTTCCTCCAGCTGAAAAAATAGCTAGTTGCGGTTTGGCTTTTACAGCATCTTGTATTGAAACAATTTTATACTTTTTATCCTTAAAAGTGATTTCCTTTCCTATAGATCGTTCCGAAGCTACAGGCAATAGGTTACTAATTGGAAAATTACGTTCTTCCAAGACTTTTAAAAGGACAGTGCCAACCATTCCTGTGGCACCTATAACAGCTATATTCATTAGATTAAAATTTTGCAGTAAAAATACACAGTATGGATTGATTTTTTCTGAAATAAAACCAAAAAAAGACCCTTCGAAATTTTTAGTAACGAAGGGTTTAGTTAATATAAATAATAAGTAGTGTAGCGGTCTCCTAACTTAAATTAGGAGTTAAAGCTTTTATTTGTTTTGTCTTTTTAATTCATCACGAATTTCAGCCAACAATTCTTCTTGCGTTGGGCCTTTAGGCGCAGCAGGTGCTTCTTCTTTTGGCTTTTTGGTCTTGTTGTATGCTTTAACAATTAAAAACAGTACAAAACCAACAATAATCAAGTTTATGATTGCATTGATCCATTTACCATACATAACAGCATTTTCTGGCTCAACTACTTCGCCATCTGCTCCTACAACAGCTTCATCCAACACAACTTTTAAGTCGGCAAAGTCCATTCCGCCTGCAAAGTGACCTACAATTGGCATCATAATATCATTTGTGAAGCCAGAAACGACCATCCCGATGGCCCCGGCAAGTATGACGGCAACGGCTAAATCGATGACATTGCCCGTCATAATAAAATCTTTAAATTCTTTTAACATGTTGATTGGTTTTAAGGTTAACAATGGCTAATTTATGTAAAAACAAATTTACAGCCCTTTTATTTTCGACAAATAACGCGTTTTACACGTTGTGAAACACCTGTAATAAGCTCATACGGAATGGTATTAATTACTTGGGATAGCTCATCTGCTGAAGGGTTTTCACCAAATACAATTACTTCGTCACCCTCCTCACAATCAATGTCTGTAACATCGATCATGATCATATCCATACAAACGTTTCCAACTATGGGTGCCTTTTTACCGTCTACTGTTACCCATCCTTTTCTGTTACCAAAAATTCGTTTTATTCCATCGGCGTGACCCACAGGTAAGGTTGCCGTTTTTGTAGCTTCAGAAGCTTTAAAAGCACGATTATAACCAACTGTTTCTCCTTTTTTTACGGTATGAATTTGAGAGATGACAGTTTTTAAAGTCGCAACCGGCTTTAGATGTTTGTTTTGTTCAGGGTCGTTACCAAAACCATATAAACCAATTCCGGTACGCACCATATCATATTGGGCTTCTGGATAGTTTAAAACGCCCGAAGTATTTAATGTATGAAGTAAAGGCTTATAACCAATTTCACTAATAATTTTTTCTGAAATATCTTTGAACTGACTCAATTGTGCTTCAGTAAACGCTGTTTCTGCAATATCTTCACTTGCTGCTAAATGCGTGAACATCGATTTAATTTTTACACTGGAAGTAGCAGTAGTTTTTTCAGAAATAAAATCAATATCGTCAGCTATAAAACCCAATCTATTGAGTCCTGTATTAAACTTTAAATGTATGGGATAATCTGTGAGTCCGTTTTCTTCAGCAAAATCTATAAACTCTGTCAACATGGAACGGGAGTAAATTGCAGGTTCCATGCATGAATCGGTAATTTTTTTAAATGTTGCTGGTAAAGGGTGCAAAACCAAAATAGAAGTTTCAATACCTGCTTTTCGTAACGAGATGCCTTCATCTGGATAAGCAACTGCAAAATAGGAAACGCCTAAAGTTATCAATTCTTCTGCGACGGCAACTGAATCACTTCCATAGCCAAAAGCTTTTACAACACCCATAACCTGGGTATCTTTATCTATTTTTGAAGTTAAATACCGATAGTTTTGCGCCAAAGCGTTTAAATCTATTTCTAAAACTGTTTCGGTTGCTTTTTGCATAAATTATGCTTGCTTTTTAGGCGGTATTTGCTGCGGGTCTTTCACTTCCATTTTCTTTACTTTATCACGTAAAACAGCTTTGTAATACGCTGCCCTGCTTAACGGTTCGTATTCTTCGGTTTCGCCAAGAAGCACCAAATCGTCACTTTGAGACTTTCTAAAACTATAATTTGCCAAGTTTCCGGTGCGGGTGCAAACAGCATGTACTTTGGTTACATATTCGGCCGTAGCCATTAAATTGGGCATCGGCCCAAACGGATTACCTTTAAAATCCATATCGAGTCCGGCGACGATGACACGGATACCCCGATTTGCCAAATCGTTACAAACCTGTACAATCTCGTCATCAAAAAACTGGGCCTCGTCAATGCCAATCACATCGCAGTTATCGGCAAGCATTGGGATGTTTGCTGCTGCTGGAACAGGAGTGGACCTAATTTCATTGCTATCGTGCGAAATTACCTTCTCCTCATCATACCGAATATCTATGGTCGGTTTAAAAATTTCAACACGTTGTCGTGCAAATTTGGCGCGTTTCAGCCTACGGATGAGCTCTTCCGTTTTTCCCGAAAACATAGAGCCGCAGATAACTTCAATCCAGCCAAATTGTTCTTTTTGATTAACGGTATTTTCAAGAAACATACTTCGATTTTAGAATAAAACGCAAATCCTTGACGTTTACATATAGGATGCGTAAATTTAACAAAACAAAATACAGTAGGAACACATCATTTTAAAAAGTTATGAAGAAGAAGCTTAGAGCGCAGGTTCAGGAATTGATAGAAAAACTTTCAGGAGAAGAAAAACAGTTTAACACCACTTCTGTAAAAAATATCGTTGGTAAATTGTATGAAAAATTGGCCATTCTAGAGTATATGGAACGTCAGATTGATTCAGATTCTGAAGAAACTTCTTTCGATTCAAAAAGCTTTCGGGAACAAAACTGGTTTAAAGAACCAGAACCGGTTCCACAACCCGAACATGAAGAGGATTTGGTAGAACCTTTAATGGAAAAAATAAAAGATATAGTTGCCCAAATGCCACAAGAAGCCAATCGGGTAGACCAGTTATTGGAAGATATTCTTCCAAAGAAAAACTACCAGAAAAATGATAAAAATGAGTTGGAAAACTTTGCTGCGGAATACCAGCAAATGCCAACTTTTGAGCGCAAACCGAATGGTGAAAAGGAACAGGAAAACAAAAAAGAAACACAAAATCCTAATACTTCCGTAAAAGTGGCTGAGCTTGCCAATACTAAAGAAGCAAAACAACGATCCTTAAATGAATCGGTAAGCAATGGCCTGCAAATAGGCCTGAACGATCGTTTGGCTTTCATCAAACATTTATTTGATGGCAATGCAAACGATTATACAAGGGTGTTGTCTCAAATTAATACCATGAAAACCTATGATGAAGCCGAAAGTTTCATCAAAGGAAAAATAAAACCTGATTATAATTATTGGCTCAATAAAGATGAATATGCCGAACGTTTTATGACGGTGGTAGAGAAAAACTTTAAGTAAGCACTTTTTCAATTTTTATGGGAAAACTCTATCTCGTTCCAACGCCAATAGGGAATCTAAAAGATATTACCTTTCGCGCAATTGAAGTTTTAAAAGAAGCAGACCTTATTCTCGCTGAAGATACGCGCACCAGTGGAAAGCTTCTGAAACATTACGAAATTGATACCCACATGCACTCGCACCATATGCATAATGAGCATAAAACGGTGGAAGGTATTGTGAATAGGATACAAAGCGGCGAAACCATTGCGTTAATTAGCGATGCCGGAACACCCGCCATAAGCGATCCTGGATTTTTACTAACGAGAGCGTGTGTAGAAGCCGGCCTTGAAGTAGATTGCCTGCCTGGCGCTACAGCTTTTATCCCAGCTTTGGTTAATAGTGGATTGCCCAATGATAAATTTGTATTTGAAGGTTTTTTACCCGTAAAAAAAGGACGCCAAACTAGGTTAACCCTTTTAGCTGAAGAAATGCGGACAATGATTTTTTACGAATCACCACACAAACTAGTTAAAACCTTAACCCATTTTACTGAATACTTTGGTGCAGACAGAAAAGTTTCTGTATCGCGTGAAATCACAAAATTGCACGAAGAAACCATTCGCGGAACTGCTGAAGAAGTGTTACAACATTTCACCAAAAAACCACCCAAAGGGGAGTTGGTTGTTGTTGTGGAAGGGAAGAAATAATTATAAATTATTTAATTTACTTAAATAATGCCTAGCTCTTTGAGGGTTTTCTGTAGCATTTATAACTTCTGTAATATTATAATTAGAGTCAAAAACAAACAATATGGGTTGATCATCATTTAACTTTCTACCTAAAATAGTGGATATGTTTTCAAAATGATCATATTTTACAATAATATCATACTTTTCATTTTCAATATCTTTATTAAATTCAGTGCTTGTTAGCTTTCCTTGTTTATAAAAATATTTATAAGAAATACCATCAACGATTGTGGTTTTGTTAAGAATGTTTCCAGATTCATCATAATCTATCTTATCAGAATTTAACTTTCCATTTTTATAAGAAGATTCGCTTTTTATAGTACCGTTTTTATAGTACGTAATATTAGGACCATTCAGATAACTGTTTTTGTAAGTTTCTTTCTGTTCCATCATTCCATCCTCATCAAAAAGAATTCTGAATCCGTGGAGAAATCCATTTTTAAGTTGAAACTCCTCGGCTTTTGTCCCATTTCTCATTACCAAGAAATGACCATCCATAACTTCATTATCTGAGCTTACATAACCTCGTCTTTTCTTTTTGTTAATTACATATCGATAATCATTGTAAGTAATTGTCTCTATTTTTTCATTTTGAAATCCATAAACCGCTTCGTAAACGTGATTACAAGAGGTTATTATTATTACTATAAAAAAGAGTAAAATTTTTTTCATAAGCTTAAACATGTTTGCCTTTTTCCCAACCATGCTTGCCTAAATATTGCTCACCACTTTCAACAGCGCCCTCTTCAATAGAAGTTCCCATCGAATCGTTCCAACGGTTTAAGTAACCAAATAGGGAAATAACACCCAGCATTTCTACAATCTCGCCATCATCCCAATGTTCGTGTAAGCGTTTTTCAATTTCTTGAGTTACTGCATTCGGCACTTGTGAGGCAGCCAATGAAAAATCCAAAGCTGCCCGTTCGGCTTCAGAAAAAGCAGGGTGGGTACGATATTCCCAAATATTATCCAATTGTTCTTGTTCGGCACCGTAGCGTTCTGCTGCCCGAATGGCGTGTGCTTGGCAATAACGGCATCCGGTTGCGTTACTGCTTACCCAAGCAATCATACGCTTTAATGCTGAGGTAACACGGCCTTCATTGGCCATTACGGCTTTGTTGAGGTTTATAAACGCTTTGCTAATGGCTGGCCTGCGTTGCATGGTCAGGACACTATTTGGGCAAAAACCCAAAGTTTCATTAAAAAACTCAGCTAATTCTTGGGTTTCTTGATCGTGATCTGAAGGTAATGGGGTTACTAAGGGCATGTTTTTCAGGTTTAAAAAAAATTAGGATATGAAATTACAAAATTGAAATACATTTATCAGAAATATTTTAACTTGAAATGTTTAATTTTACGTTTCTCCCCTTTTAGTTGTAGAATAGAATCATACCTATGCGCTGGACCGTACAACCCAAACCTCCTGAAGAGATCGTCAATCGCCTTTCAAAAGAATTAGGCGTCGATACAATAATTGCTACATTATTAGTTCAACGGGGGATTGAAACCTTCGATGAAGCGAAACATTTTTTTCGTCCGCAATTGAGCGATCTACACGATCCATTTTTGATGAAAGATATGGATAAAGCAGTAGCAAGAATTGAACAAGCTATCGCCAATAAAGAAAACATTTTGGTTTACGGTGATTACGATGTGGATGGAACCACCAGTGTAGCCTTGCTTTCTTCCTATTTAAAAAGCTACTATCCCAATGTCGCTACCTATATTCCAGACCGCTATGACGAAGGCTATGGAGTTTCGTATAAAGGAATTGATTTTGCCGAAGACAATGGTTTCTCACTTATTATCGCTTTAGACTGTGGGATAAAAGCCATCGATAAAGTTGTGTATGCTTCAGAAAAAAATATTGATTTTATTATTTGTGATCATCACCGTCCCGGAGCAGAAATTCCAAAAGCAGTTGCCGTGCTCGACCCCAAACGGGAAGATTGTGAATATCCATATAAAGAATTATGCGGTTGTGGCGTTGGTTTTAAATTAATACAAGCGCTTTCAGAAAAAAGAGGATTGCAGATTGATGATTTATTGCTATACCTTGATTTAGTAGCAACAGCTATTGGTGCAGATATTGTTCCTATAACTGGGGAAAACAGGGTGTTGGCATATTATGGCTTAAAAGTAATTAACAGTAATCCTAGAGTAGGGTTTAAGGCGATTTTAAAGCAAATAAAAAAAGAAACACTCACGATTACCGATGTGGTTTTTATCATTGCCCCAAGAATCAACGCTGCAGGTCGCATGAAACACGGCAATCATGCGGTTACTTTATTAACTGAAACTGATATAAACCGTGCTGCTGAATATGCTTCAGAAATTGAACAATTCAATACCGATAGGAGAGATGCAGATAAAACCATTACCGAAGAAGCACTACTTCAAATTATAGAAAACAAGGAAGAAAATCGCACGACTACAGTGGTGTACCAAGAAGATTGGCATAAAGGTGTAATTGGCATTGTAGCTTCACGATTAACCGAAACGTATTATCGGCCAACACTTGTGTTTACTAAAAGTGGAGAAAAATTAGCGGCTTCGGCACGTTCAGTAAAAGGGTTTGATGTTTATAATGCATTGGACGGTTGTTCAGAATATATTGAACAGTTTGGTGGGCATAAATACGCTGCAGGCTTGACATTGTACGAAAAAGATTTTGAAGCCTTTAAAACTGAATTTGAAAAAGTAGTTTCTGAAACCATCGACCCCAAACTATTGCAACCTGAATTAAAAATTGATGCAGAAATTAACTTAACTGAAATAACTCCAAAATTTTATCGTCTTTTAAAGCAGTTTGCTCCCTTTGGCCCCGGAAATATGACTCCTGTATTTATGACGCAAGGATTAAAAGATACTGGTTGGGGAAAATGTGTAGGCGAAGATAAAACGCATTTGCGTATTACTGTTAAGCAAGCTAATTCAGCACAATTTGTGGGAATAGGATTTGGTATGGCAGAGAAACAAGATATTGCTTGCGGTGGCAATCCATTTAAAGCAGCTTATGTAATTGATGAAAACGAATGGCAAGGCGATGTAAGCTTGCAGCTTCGGTTAAAGGATATAAAAGAATAGTTTGAACAAAAAATACCATCATTTCAATATTTTAAAAAGCCTATTAATATTTATTGGTTTTCTTTTCTTTTCCACATCTCTTTTATCTCAAGAAATTTCAGGGAGGGTGTATGATGATTCCTCGGTAGTACCTGGTGTGACTGTTTTTAATGCTAACCAAAAAACGGCTGTTGTAACCAATGAGGATGGGGCTTTTTCTATTAGAGCTGTAACAGGTGACTCGATAACTTTTCAATCGGCATTTCACGAAAGTCAAACTAAAATAATCAGCTTAAAAGATTATAGCACAATACTAGTCGTTGAACTTAAGAAGAAAGTAAATACCTTGGCTGAAGTGCTTTTAAGCAGCAAAGAAAAGGAGTTTGACTTGGAAGAATACAATATAGATTTTAATGCTCAATTGCAAAAAGACCGTGAAAATAATCCTTTGGACTATGGAGCAGCTCCGGTAAATGGTGGTGTAAATTTAATGACTCTCGTGAAATTAGCAATTTCAATTTTTAAAAAGAAGCCTGAAAAAGAAATTATATACGCAACTCAAACAGACTTAATACACCTATTTAAAGAAGATAAATTTTTTACCCAAACATTACTTGAAAACACCCTAAAAATCCCGAAGCAGTACAAAAACCTCTTTTTAGATTATTGCGCTGCCAAACAGATTGAAGAAAGTCTTTTAAAGGAAGAAAATAAGCTTCAGTTACTTGATCTTTTGGTTGTCAGTAGTAATGAGTTCAGAGATATTATTGCGAAATATGAAGATGATAAATAACTATTTAAACTCTTTCAGCTCAAACTTCTCACCATCAAAAACTCCGTACGTATAATGGTTAATCCAATCACCAAGGTTAAAGTAGGTTGAATTTTCACCTACTTGAATTTCCATAGGCAAATGGCGATGACCAAATACAAAATAATCATAGTGATCGCTTTCCAATTTTCGTTTGGCGTACAGTGCCAGCCATTCGTTTTCCTCACCTAAAAACTGTTGGTCTTCATCACCGGAAATCAATTTGTTTTTTACCGAAAGATGTTGTGCCAAGCGTACACCAATATCGGGGTGTAACCAACGGAATAACCATTTAAAAAAAGGATTTTTGAAGATTTTTTTCATCTGTTTGTATCCTTTATCACCAGGTCCTTTTCCGTCGCCGTGACCAACAAAAAAACGTGTATTGTTAAAAACAAACTCTTTAGGCTCATGATAGACAGGGATGTTGAGTTCTTCTTCAAAATAACCGTGCATCCACAAATCGTGATTTCCTACAAAAAAATGAATAGGAATGCCGCTGTCTCGTATTTCAGCCAATTTGCCTAACACGCGCACAAACCCTTTTGGGACAACGGTTTTGTATTCAAACCAAAAGTCGAATAAATCACCTAACAGAAAAATGGCTGCTGCATCTTCTTTTACTTCATCTAACCAAGCTATAAATTTCTGTTCACGAGGTTTGCTGGCTTCAGCCGTTGGCGCGCCCAAGTGGTTGTCGCTCGAAAAATAGATTTTTTTGCCTTCGGGTAGTTGCATAGGGTAAAGATAGAAAAAAGACTGTAGCGGTAACTTGGGCGCTTGTAAAATTAATTGTCAGCAGCATACCATTCAGCGTAACTGGTGGCGGTTTCTTGCAGTTTTAATGAATGAAGTTGAATGTTATTGGGTAATCTTTTTTTAATTTTTTCAGCAAAATCAATCACCATCATTTCGCTGGTAGGCTGATAATCTACCAAAAGAACATTATGGTCTCTGTTCTGTAATTCTTTTGCCAACTCTACGTGCGGTGTGTTTTTATTGAAAACAGTGGCGTGGTCAAACACATCGACAATATCTTCTTTTACAATTTTTTTTAGATCGCTAAAATCGATCACCATTCCGTATTTAACATGGTTGTTATCGTCAATAGGCGTTCCAATTACTGTTACGGAAAGCTTGTAACTATGCCCGTGCACATTACGGCATTTACCATCGTAACCATATAGTGCGTGGCCGGTTTCAAAAGAAAATTGTTTTGTAATTCGAATCTTGCTCATGTATTTATTTTATGATGCAAAGATAGAAGTTTTAAGGACACTATTTTTTTCTGAAAAACATATATATTTCAGAAGTATATTTGCAAACTTTTATTTTATCAGCCTATAGCAATGGAAGAATTGTTTGAACAATTGGATTTTACGGTAAACCCTGTTTTTGAAACCATTATTGAAGACATACAAAACAAGCAGTTTTCAATAATTGATAATTTTTTTTCTTCGGAAGAAGTCTTGCAACTCCGTAATTCATTATTGGAAAAATACGAAGCTGACCGTTTTAAAAAATCGGCGATTGGAAACCGAGTGAATGAAGAAATCCATACCGAAATACGAGGTGATTTTATTTTGTGGATGGACCAACAAAAAGCCACGCCCAGCGAACAGATTTTCTTTAATAAGATTAACACTTTGGTTGACTATCTAAATAGAACTTGCTTTATGGGGATTTTACATAAAGAATTTCATTATGCGGTATACCCAACCGGAACTTTTTACGCAAAACATTTAGATACGTTTCAAAATGACGATAGGCGAAAACTCTCGGTGGTTTGTTATTTAAACGAAGCTAATTGGCCCAAAGAAAATGGCGGCGAATTGAGCCTCTACTTGGCCAACAATGAGGTTTTAGATGTGTTGCCACTTCCTGGTCGCGTCGTTATTTTTGAGAGTCAAGAACTGGAACACGAAGTGAAAGTGGTAAAAGCTGCTGAGCGGTACAGTATTACGGGCTGGTTAAAAAGTCGCTAATTATCGGTTTTTGTATTTGTTATAAACTACAACAACAATCACTAAAATAGCTAAGATTAAAAATAATCCAGGTCCGCCTATAAATTCTAAAATTTCCATAGGTTATTTATTTTAGTAAAGATTACAATTATACTTCTTTATTCAAATATTTTCTTCGGAATTTTATCACCAATCCTCCAGCTCGTATTAACATCCAAACAAAAAAGGCAATCCAAATAGCGTGTAATTTCAGTCCAAAATAATCTGAAATAAGCAAAGCAGGGGTAAAGCCCAAAAAGGTAGCGACCAACAATAAATTACGTAAGTATTTTGCTTCGCCTAAGCCCTTAAAAATTCCGTCGAACATAAACGCGATGGCATTTATAGGTTGCATTAATAAAACAATCCAAAACACCGAACTGAACAACACCAAAACGGTGGCTTCTTTATTAAAAAGCAGTCCGATTTCGTCGTACGCTAAGGCACACCCTGCCATCAAGATAAGCGCTATTAAAATGGCATATTTGCTTATTTTCTTACTCAACACCCACAACGATTTATAATCTTTCGCTCCTAATAAACGCCCGCCAATGGCATTTCCGGCATTCGCATAGCCATCGATAAAGAAACTGAAAAACAACCAAATATTCATTAAAATACTCTGGGCGGCGATGTAATTTTTACCGTAATCTGTAGCGTAGGCGTTTGCTAAATAAATAGCAAAATTTAACGCTGCAGTACGTACAAAAAGGTTAGCTGCCATTAAAAGTAGAGGCTTTAATTGTGGATTTATATTAAAGCTCAATTTTAAATGAAAAGGTGTTTTCTTCCAAAAAAACCACAAGGCCATCAAAAGCATCACACTTTGGGCTGTTAAACTTGCGTAGGCTGCACCTTTTAAATGAAGCGGTGGAATAATGCCTTCTACACCATAAACTAAAAGATAATCTAAAACCACATTCACCAAAGCTCCGGTAAGGCTACATTTCATCGCCCAATAGGTGTTTTGTAGCCCTCGGAAAATTCCGAAGATGGCAAAAGTGATTAGTGTCAACGGATAACCGATGGCACGAATGCGGTAGTAATCGGCAGCATAACTTAAAATAAGTCCTTCGGCATTATACAAACTGAAAATAGCTTCTGCAAAAAAAGCGGTGATGCCATAAATAAATAGGCTCAATATAAAATTAAAACCGATTGCTTGCGGAATCAAGGTTTTAACCGCGTGCAACCTATTCGCTCCCAAATGTTGTGATACAATGGCCGAAATAGCCGTTTTAGTTTGTGCCACAATCCAAATGATGGCCGAAAGAAATGAACCAACTAAACCTGCTGCTGCCAAAGCTTCAACCGAATGTTCTTCCACATTACCAATTATGGCAATATCGGTTAGCGATATCAAAGGTTCGGCAATACCGGCAATAATAGCTGGAATTGCAATTTTATTGATGCTCTTAAAACTGACCGTCGTATTCAAAGCGAGTTGATTAAGTGAGCAAAAGTAGCAGTCTAAATTTTAAAAGACCAACTCGTAACAATAAAAAGGATGTTTACTTTGCTTCGGGAAATAAATAGATTCTAATTTTTGATAGCCTCGAGCTTCGTAAAATTTTTGGTTTCGATGGTTTTGGCTAAAAGTATCTAAACGTACTGATGTTGCATTGTTTTCTTTCGCAGTAGCTTCAGCAAAATCCATTAATTTTTTGGCATATCCTTTACGTTGATGTTCAGGGTGAATAGCCAATCGATGAATGTAATAGTTATTTGCATCTTCAGTAAGCCAGCTTACATCGTTATACTCTTCGTCTTTTAAGGTTGAAATAACAATGCTGCCAATTATTTCTTCAGAAAAAGTAAGCACATACAGTTCATTTCTTTTACTATCGTTTTCAAACGCTTCGAGTGTAGGATACTGCTCATTCCATTGAAAGATGTTTTGTTCTATCATGTTAGCGGCACACGCACGGGTTATTGTTATAATTTGCTCAATTTCTGAAACGTTTGCTTTTCGAATCATTTAATAAAATAATTTAATTGTTTATTAGTTTTAAAGGTTCAAGGTTAATAAAAATTATTATTTTAGCGATATAATTATGGGGGATTAGCTCAGTTGGCTAGAGCGTTTGGCTGGCAGCCAAAAGGTCATCGGTTCGACTCCGATATTCTCCACTTTACAAAGGCAATACCTATAAAAAGGTGCTGTCTTTTTTTATTTGAGCTGAAACCATCGGAGGAGAAGTTTATCCTGAGCTTATTTGAGGCACGAAAATAATAGCCGAAGGGACTCCGATATTCTCCACAGACCACCGTTAACGCGGTGGTTTTTTTATTTTATAAAACCTATTGTTGCTTTTACAACCTGCTTAAGTGAATTGGGCATTTTATCATCATTCCATGGATGTTTTGCCTCAAAAACGTGGTTGGTACCTTCTATAATTTTTAGTGCACTTTTTGGGTTCCATTGGTGGATTGCTTTTGCTTCTTCAACGGAGACAGTTGGGTCATCACTTCCGTGAATAATAAGGTGAGGGATTTCTAAGTGTTTAACAGCTCGTTGGATGGTGAGCCTGTTTTCATTTTCCTTAAAATCTGTATAAAATTGAAAGTGATGTGGCATTTGCTGTTTGGTGCGTCCATTTTTAACGTATTTAACGCCACTTTCTTCCCATTCTTTGAAATCTGCTGTGCCTTCCTTAAAACGGACCTTATAATCGCTTACGCCAGCCCAAGTGATGACTTTTTTCACTTTATCGATTTCTTCAGCTTTAATCAAAGCGATCCCGCCACCGCGACTGTGACCAATTAAGGAAATGTTTTTTACATCGGCCTCCAACATATAGTGCTTAGTGGTTGCAAAATATTCAATAACCGTTTCTAGATCATCTAGCTCTTTGGTGTAATTGTTTTCGGCAAAGGCTTCAAGGTCTGGGAAATCGATAGGCTCATCAACGGTGCCACCATTGTGCGAAAAATTGAATTTAATGAAGAAAAATCCTGCTTTGGCAAATGCTTCGGCAACTAAATGCCAAGCGCCCCAATCTTTAAAGCCTTTGTAACCGTGGCAGAAAATGACCACTGGTTTTGGTTTTTGGTTTTCGTTGCAATATACATCGTATACAATGGGTTTCTTGTCTTCCCTATGTAGTATTTTGTTTTTTTCAATCATCATCATGCTATCTCTTTTTCGGTAAACGGTTCATCCGGGTTACAAATTTCAAGGATTAACCTTTTTAATTCATCAGTGAAAGTATCTAATGTTTCTTGCGTAATAATTTGATCTTTTGATCCGCCTCGAGCTTTTTCTCTTTTCCCGAATTTTAAAAATCCGCTGCTGAGGTTTTTAAACGTAATAATACCTGCTTCCGCATTATTAATAGGAATTTCTTTATTCATCATTAATGCATACGCTAATACCTGAAATGCTTTACTGTATTTATAATCTAACGTTATTTCTTCCCAATCTACTATTTCTACATCACCTTGAGCTACTTTTCCTGTTTTATAATCGACAATGCGCAATTGGCCGTTGTATTCATCCACGCGATCTACTTTTCCTTTAATTTTTACTGGGAACGATAGTTCTGAAACTGCTACTTCAACCTCTAGATTATTTTCAATAGAAATGATTTTAATTTCATTTCCCGCTTCTATTTCTGAAATTTCTTGGTTGATGAAGTTCTCAATGTAGCGTTTGGCTACTTCAAAAATGATGAGGTTTTTCCCTTTATTGAAGGTTCCTCCTTTAAACGTTTTTTTAAATTGAGTGGTAACTTCTTCTTCAGTTTTCAATTTTAAAGACTTTAAGATTTCTGAAGTTAATAATGTTCCCTGAAGTGGTTTGTAAAATTCTTCTAGTGTGTCATGAACAATAGTACCGAGCGTGTTAGCAGCGACGGTTTCTTCCACTTCTTCAGTTTCATTGAGCCTTAATATTTTCTGAAAATAAAAGTCAATCGGATTCCGAATGTAGCTTGTAAGTGCTGAAGGAGAAAAGCCTTTTGCAGCAATTTCTTGCAAACGTTGCATTACTGCATCTGTTTTTTCAATGGTTTTTAATTTTTGTACACTCGGTGTAATTTTAGGCGATAATATGGTTTTAGAAAGCGTATGGTTCGCTTGCTTTTCAATTTCCAATTGTAATAAAAAGCGACTTTTTTCTCCCGTGTTTATGCCTTCAGAATGATTATTGTATAGTAAAGTAACATCCTTTGCACGTTGTAACATGTGGTAAAAGTGGTACGTGTAGATTGCGTCCTTTTCGGTGTACAATGGTAGGTTGAATTCCTTCTTTAAATCGTAGGTAATAAACGATGCGTTCGACTTTCCAGTAGGTAACACTCCTTCATTAACCGATGTAACAATTATCGTTTCAAAATCGAGTACCCTAGTTTCTAAGACTCCCATAATCTGAAGACCTTCATACGCATCGCCTTCAAAATCCAGTGATGTGGTTGCAATGAGTTCGGTAAACAATCCTTGTACCGTTTTTACGGAATCCAAATGTGAGTATGAGTCATTCAGGGCATCAATCTTGCTAAAAACTTGATACAATTGGTATAAAACAACACGTTCAACAGGGTTTTCTTGAAATTTATTTTTCAATTCGTTTAAAATTTCTAAACAATTTCCAATAGCTATTTTACTATTGTTGTTCCAATCTTGGAATAAAAGTGACACAATATTAGTGTCTTCTTTATGTGAAAACTGCAGGATATCGTCAATAGTGAGATGCGTTTTATTTTCAATATTAATTTTTGACGCTATTACTGAAGCGTTTGTCAGTAACGAATTTCCTAACGGATGATTAATAAGCGAAAGCACA
>TARA_R100000306_G_scaffold34445_1_pt1 | contig 18344 bp, 20 predicted proteins | sample TARA_R100000306 | Tara Oceans TARA_R100000306 (sample SAMEA2620824) | marine metagenome | biome: marine biome (ENVO:00000447); feature: mesopelagic zone (ENVO:00000213); material: "saline water (ENVO:00002010), including plankton (ENVO:xxxxxxxx)" | depth 1000 m | reverse complement strand
AGAGCGAGAACGCTAGCATCGTGAAGCGTCTCATAAAAGAATAATACTGATTGTTATTATACTGAAAGTCCCTTTTCGAGAAATCGGAAGGGGGCTTTCTCATTTTAAAGATGTACTTTTATCGCATGAAAATAATTGCGATACTGGTCTTGATTCTCTCTATAGCCATTGGGTGCCGAGATCAAAAAAATGCCGAGAAAAAAATGATTCCGGTAGAGTCTGACGGTGGTATAGGCGATGGTGCTCCCCCACTCGATTCGCTGATAGACCAACAGGAGAAAAACAAGCAGGTGGAACAATTAAAAGACAGTCTATAATGTTACCATGGCACCAATACGTATTAGGGCTCATTTTTGTGGTCGCAGGTGCGTTCCACTTTCAAAAACCCAAACTCTATAAAAGGATAATCCCTCCATACCTTCCTGCGCCAGGTACATTGGTTGCGATAAGTGGGATTACTGAAATGATAGCTGGTTTCTTGCTTTTAAATCCAGAAACCCAAACCATAGGTGCTTGGGGTCTTATTTTACAACTCATTGCGTTTATACCTGTGCATATTTACATGCTTCAAAATGAAAAGGCTGCCCTGAAACTTCCGAAGTGGGTGCTAATATTGAGACTACCCCTTCAGTTTGCATTGATGTACTGGGCATATCAATATGTTTAAATGGACCTATTTTCTTCAGAAGACCATCTCGAAAACCAATCGATACAACTGCCAAACGCGGATATTACTTATTATCCTAATTTTATCTCAGCTGAAAAAGCCACGACCCTTTTCCGTAGGTTAGAAAAAGAAACTCCTTGGCAGCATGATAGCATTAAAATATTCGGAAAAACATATATGCAACCTAGACTAACCGCCTTATTTGGCGATGCAGGAACATCGTATTCGTATTCAAATATTACCATGCACGCCACACCTTATACTACCTTGGTACTGGATATCAAGAATACAGTAGAAGCTATTTGTAATGCCAAATTTAATATTGTTTTACTCAACTTATATCGCGATGGCCAGGACAGTAACGGCTGGCATAGTGACGACGAAAAAGAATTAGGCCAGAATCCCGTGATTGCCTCAGTTAGCCTTGGAGCCAAAAGAAAATTTCAGTTGCGACATAAAAAAGATAAAAAAATGCGTCAAAATATTGAACTCGAACACGGGAGTCTGCTTCTCATGAAAGGTAACACGCAGCACTTTTGGCAGCATCAGATTCCGAAGACAAAAAAGATAGTCGCACCTCGAATCAATCTCACCTTTCGGCTAGTACACTAAGCGACCTCTGTTTTGCAAAAACATAGGGAAAAACATTTGGTAAGACCTAGAAATTTCCGAATTTGTATATCGAAAAAATATCATGGAAAAAGAATTTACAGAAAGAGAATTAGACCGCATCATAGAAATGGCTTGGGAAGACCGCACACCTTTTGAAGCAATCACCTTTCAGTTTGGAGTTACCGAACAAGAAGTGATCGAAATTATGCGGCGCGAGATGAAACCTTCCAGTTTCAGAATGTGGCGCGAACGAGTACAGGGAAGAGCCACCAAGCATGCCAAGCTAAGAGATCCTGAAATGGACCGATTTAAGAGCAGTAGGCAAAAACAGATAAGCCACAATAAAATTTCAAAACGCAAGTAATTAACCAAAGATTTGGTTTAGGACAGCTGCCAAGCGAATTCCCCCTTTTTGTAGTTGCCCCCGTACCGTGTTCATATATTCGTACATATACCGGTAGCTCAATTTTTCGCCCGTTTCCGTCGTGGCATAAATTTCTTTACAAAGAGCACGGCTCTCGTACATCCAATCTTTTACAGAACCTTGTTGAATCGCAGCAACTTGTTTTTTTGTAAGCGGATTGGCATTCGTAGCCAATTCGGTGTACGACATTTGGTAGCTATCTATCATTTTTGAATCCCATACCGTATGCAGGTTAGTTCCTTCATTAAACCAGCGCACCTGGAAATCGTTTCCCCCTTTATCTTCTGCCAAACCAATGTGCAACGGCTGGTGCAAATCGCCCATAAAATGAACTAACATTTTAAGATAGAAGACTTTTTCTTCGCGGGGGGCATTTTTATTTTTTAATACTGCAACACACTTTTGAATTGCTTGGTAAATATCACCTCGTTCATTTTTTTCAGAAGCTTCATAAGTACTATCGAACGGAAAATTTACATAGTGCCACGGGCCATATTTTCGATAAGCGTCATCGCTTTTTATGTCGTCTGCATAATTTGAAACGAAAGCTAACGAATGCCCATTTAGCAACGCATCAATCGCCTTTTTCGACTTTCTAGATAAATATTTTTCGGCTATTTCGCCTGTTACCCTATGCCCGGTTTTACCCCAATCTTCATTGGCTATACCAGTTTGTAAGCTAAAAATTACAATAAATATAGTGATTGCTATACGTGTCATAAGCGTTCTATTTACTACAAATATACCACTCAGATTTTGAATGCAAGAAGTATTAATTTGGAAGTTTCAAAAAAAAACACTTATATTTGTTTAATATCATTTTAATATCATTTTAAATCTAAAGTCATGAGCAACGAAAAAATTTCCAATCCGTCCAGCGGATACCTAATGCTGTTCTTATCTATCGCACTATTTTTTGGTGGTATTGCCGCTATATTTATCACAAGGTTGCCATGGTTTGGTGTACTGATATTCGCATCACTATTCTTGCTCCCAGGTTTTGTATTGGTCAATCCAAATGGTTCTCGGGTATTACTTCTCTTCGGAAAATATATAGGGACCATCAAGAAAAATGGGCTGTATTGGGTGAACCCGTTTTATACCAAGCAAAAAATCTCGCTACGCGCAAGAAATTTTGATAGTGAGCGTCTAAAAGTGAACGATAAGCTGGGAAATCCCATCATTATTAGCACTATTTTGGTTTGGCGGGTACGCGACACACACAAAGCTGCTTTCGATGTAGACAACTACGAAAACTTCGTGAGAATCCAGACTGATGCTGCCGTGCGTGAACTAGCCAGCAAATATCCATACGACAATTTTGCAGATGAAGGTACTGATGAAGACATCACCCTTCGCTCTAGTATGGCAGAGGTAAATGAAGCGTTAGAACAGGAACTTGAAGAGCGCCTGGCCATTGCAGGTATCGAAGTGTTAGAATCTAGAATTGGGTATTTGGCTTACGCTAATGAAATTGCCAGCGCCATGTTAAAAAGACAACAAGCAACTGCGATCGTAGCCGCACGACACAAAATTGTAGAAGGCGCGGTGAGTATGGTTGAAATGGCCCTAGAAGAATTGAGCCGAAAGGAAATTATTGTATTAGATGAAGAACGAAAAGCAGCCATGGTTAGCAATTTAATGGTTATTTTATGTAGTGATAAAGACGCCTCCCCCATTGTAAACGCAGGAACATTAAACACATAATTTATATTATGAAAGAATACAAAGTGTTAAAATCGACTTTTAACTGGAGTGAAAATGCAAAAAAGTTTGAAGATTTGTTGAACGATTACGCAAGACAGGGATGGACAGTGAAAGACATAGAACTTATTGGTGGTGCGGGAAATAGCTTTATCGCGCTGCTTGAAAAAGAAAAATAATGCGAGTTTTTCAAGAAGTACAGAAGTTTAACCAAATATGGCTTCAAATACTGTTGCTAAGCGTGGCAGGAATCACCATAGGCGGAATGCTTTGGGCCTATCCAAACGTAGCTGAAGAAGATAAAACAACTTTTTTTGCAACGAGTATCCCTGCAGCCTTGATCACAATAGCCATAACGGCTGGGATGTACATGGTACAATTAAGGACACGAATTGATGAAACAGGAATTCATTTCGGTTTTTGGCCCTTTCAGCGTGAACTGAAAACAGCGGCGTGGCACGAAATTGACCGTTGCTACGTTAGACAGTATAGGCCGCTAACTGAATTTGGCGGTTGGGGCTATAAATATTCGATGTCAGGTAGGGGAAAAGTCTACAACACCAAAGGAAATATGGGCATACAAATTGTATTCAAAAACGAACAAAAGATTTTGGTCGGTACCCAAAAGCCCGACGAAGCTATAAAAACAATTGAAAGGTTCACTAAAAACAACCTATTATGAAAACGAAATTAATCGCTTTACTACTCTTTGTCTGTGTTTCTGTACTAGCACAAAACAAAAAAGACTTTATTCAAAAAGACATCGCTGTAAGTCCGTTTATAGACGGAACTATCCTTACTCCGGAAACATCAGGGAAATCGCCTTTGGTCATTATCATTGCGGGTTCTGGCCCCACAGACCGAGATGGAAACCAACAGATGATGAAAAACAATTCGTTGAAGTATTTAGCTGAAGCCCTTTACCAAGAAGGTATTGCCACTTTCCGGTATGATAAGCGCATCGTAAAGCAGATGAAAGAACGCAACGTGAATGAAGAAAGTATCCGATTTGACGATTTTATCAAAGACGCGTCAGATGTAGTAGCTTTTTTTGCACGATCGAATGCTTTTTCCAAAATTTATGTGTTAGGACATAGTCAAGGTGCTACCGTAGGATTAGTTGCAGCCCAAGAAAATGTAGATGGGTACATTTCGTTGGCCGGCCCTGGACGTAGTATAGACGAGGTCATTGTAGAACAGCTTTCAAAACAAGCTCCTGGGCTCACCTCGAATGCACGTGCTGCCTTTGACGAACTTAGAACCAACGGAAGCACTCAAAATTACAGTCCGGGACTCTCGTCTATTTTTAGACCTAGCCTTCAACCCTTCATACGTAGCTGGATGCAGTACAATCCTTCCGAAGAAATCAAAAAACTTGACATGCCCGTGCTGATTTTAGCCGGAGATAAAGACTTACAAGTGTTACCTTCTGAAGGGGAAGTACTTTCCGAAGCAAAACCAGATGCCACCTATACCGTGATTCCGAATATGAATCATATTTTAAAGGAAATTAAAGAGGGAGACGACGATTTAGTTAACCAAAAGTCGTATAACGAGCCGAAACGACCCGTGATGCCTGAGTTAATTGCTGCTATCACACAATTTATTAAACAATAGTAAAATTTAGAAAAGACAGACCATGTCTAAAAAGAAAGCATTCGCACTTCGTGTAAATGAAGATACCATGAAAGCCATCGAAAAATGGGCTGCAGACGAATTTCGTAGCACCAATGGGCAAATTGAGTGGATGCTTCGAGAGGTTTTAAAGAAAGCGAACCGTCTTCCGAAGAAATAAATTTTACATTTCTGCCATAGAAAACGTATTTTGCATGCAAACTAAAATACCATGCAAGATACCATTACTGAAACCATAAAAGACACGACCCCATTTTTTACGAGCGATACCATCGTTTTCGGCCTGCTCATGATTGCACTGGGGTTTATTTTTTATACCTCCCATAAAAAATCTGGGTTTTGGTACAAATTTTATAAAATTGTGCCCGCCCTTTTTATGGCGTACCTCATCCCTGCCATTTTTACCTCCTTAGGCTTAATTGCACCAGAATGGACGACCATACAAGACGATGGTCAAATCGTTGAAGGAAGTACCAATTTGTACTATATGGCGAGTCGTTATTTATTACCGGCAGCGCTGGTTTTGATGACTTTGAGCATGAATTTGAAAGCCGTTTTTAACCTTGGACCAAAAGCGCTTATCATGTTTTTTACGGGGACTATTGGTATTGTTTTGGGCGGACCCATTGCTGTATTAGTCATCGGACTTATTTCTCCGGAAACAGTGGGCGGCGCAGGCGCAGATGCCGTATGGCGCGGATTATCGACATTGGCAGGAAGCTGGATTGGTGGTGGCGCCAACCAAGCGGCGATGCTCGAAATCTACAAATTCAATCCGAGTCAGTATGGCCAAATGGTATTTGTTGACATTGTAGTGGCTAATGTATGGATGGCTATCCTACTTATCGGAATTGGCAAGGCAACCAAAATCGATAAATGGTTAAAAGCAGATACCTCGGCTATTGAGAGTCTGAAAGAAAAAGTAGCGACTTTAGCTAAAAAAGCAGAGCGCAACCCGACCCTGACAGATTACATGATTTTAGGGGGAATTGCCTTCGGAACAGTAAGTTTTGCACACTTTGGCGCTGACTATCTGAGTGCTGCTTTTGAAGGCTTTGTTCAAGGCTTAGCACCAGGAATTGCCAGAAATTCTTTTACCTTTTTGAACTCTAGTTTCTTCTGGATGGTTTCTATTACCACTATTATCGGTATTGTATTATCATACACCAAAGCCCGCAATTACGAAGGCGCTGGTGCGAGTAAAATCGGTAGTATTTTTATCTATATTTTGGTAGCAAGCATCGGGATGAAAATTAATATCCTGGAAATTTTTGACAACCCTGGGTTGCTTTCTGTAGGTTTTCTCTGGATGGCCATTCACGCCGGACTCTTAATACTTGTTGCTAAACTCATACGCGCTCCGTATTTCTTTTTGGCTGTTGGAAGTCAGGCCAATGTAGGAGGAGCTGCTTCGGCACCTATTGTTGCCTCTGCGTTTCATCCTTCGTTAGCAACTGTTGGTGTACTCTTAGCAGTATTCGGTTATGCCATAGGGACCTTAGGCGCTGTATTATGTACAGTAATGATGCGCGTAGTGGCAGGTGGTTAATTCTGCGGAAATAGTAAAAAACAACATTGGTAATCACATCCTATTTTACCATCTTTGCAGGCTTAATATATACCCCATGAAATCGAAATTTCTACTACTACCTATCTTTATATGCGCACTGTTTAGCTGTGCTCCCGAACATGAAATGAAATTGACGGGGAGGGTAGACGGTCTAAAAAAAGGAACACTGATCCTTCAACGAATTCAAGACACATCGTTAGTGTCTATTGATTCTTTGAAAATTGATGGTGATCCAAATTTTGAATTTTCGGTTTCGGTGCCCAGTCCAGAAGTATATTATTTATACCTCCGTCTAACGAATGGTGATTTATTAGACGAACGCATCCCATTTTTTGCAGAAGAAGGTGAGCTGAACATCAATACTACCTTAAAAAGCTTCGGAAATGGATATACGGTAACGGGTTCAGCAAACCAAGAAAAACTCGAAGAATACAAAGAGCTCATGGAACGGTATGCCGATAAGAACTTAGAGATTGTCTCGTTGCGCTTAAAAGCAATGGCAGAGCAGAATGATTCAGTTTATGCGGCACTCACAACGCAAGAAGAGCGGCTGTTACGTTCTAAATACTTGGCGTCTGTAAATTATGCGTTGACTCAAAAAGAATTTGAAATTGCGCCTTATGTAATGGCCAATGAAGTAGAAGGGCTTTCAAAGAAGTACTTAGATACCGTTTACAACGCATTACCCCAAAAAATTAAAGACTCCAAATACGGAAAGGATTTGGAGTCTTTAATCAACAAGCAAACTGTAAACTAATTTACAGCGCGTTTATTTTATCGATCAGCTTACGGCCTCTAGTTTCTAACTCGGCATTCACTGCTTTATAGTGTGCTTTTTTCTCAGCCTTAGGAACACTACGGTCGTTTACTTTAACGATTAGTTCGTCAAAAGTTTCAATCGCATCGTCTATAATTGCTTGTGATTTCTTGGTGTCTTTATCAGGGTTGGTAAGCTCCCAAATGTAAACGGCTTCAATAATATCGCCCAATACATAGTTTATATCTCTCTTTAAATCGCGTACACTCGCCATGGTTTATTTGTTTAAAATTTTGGCGCAAGGTACGAATAACTACGGAATGTATACCTCTAAAAGTGTGGCGTTTTCAGTTTCAAATCGATAGGCAGTACAGCAAGCAGGAACCAACACCGTCTGTCCTTTTTGAAGTGAGATTTTAGAGTCATCTGCGATTAGCTGGGCACTCCCCGCTACACACATATAGACTTTGCAACTTCCCTTTTGATAGTAATTGATTGAAAAAGTGGTGGTAAGTTGTAATTTATTCGTTACAAAATAGGGACATTGCTTCAAAAGCAAGCGTTTGTTTGGTATATCAGAATATACTATCGAAGTATTAGGCTTCTCAAAATTAATTGCTTCAAGAGCTTCTTCCGTATGTAATTGTCTCAATTCGCCATCGGTATCAGGGCGATCCCAATCGTAAATTCTGTAGGTTATGTCTGATGTTTGCTGAATTTCAGCCAACAAAACACCTGCTCCTATGGCGTGTACCGTACCTGGTGCGATAAAAAAAGCTTGTCCTTCTGAAACTGTTTCTGAATGCAAAACTGATGTGATTTTTCCCTCAGCCATAGCTTTTACGTAATCGTCTTTGCTAAGATTTCTATTGAAACCTAGAATGAGTCGTGCATCTTCGTCTGCTTTTAAAATGTACCACATTTCTGTTTTTCCGAAGGAATCATGGCGCGACTTGGCCAATGAATCGTCTGGGTGTAATTGTACAGAAAGATCTTGTTGGGCATCGATAAACTTAAACAACAACGGAAACTGACTCCCGAAATCCTTGTAAACCCTCTCCCCCACTAACGTTCCGCCATATTCGTTTATCAGGTCGGTTATCGCCATTCCTTTTAGTGGCCCGTGTGCTACTTCTGAAATAGTCCCTTCAACTCCCGAAATCTCCCAACTTTCCCCTATTGTTTCAGTTCCCTTTTTATTGAGAAGTGTTTGCAATTGGTGACCACCCCACACTTTTTCTTTAAGCTGCGGAACAAATTGAAGCGGATATAATTTTGGTCTAGAATTCACTATGTTGTTTCAGGTAACGTAATGATTTTTGGATGTGTGCTTCGGCTCCCATCGAATTAAATTTAAACTTCAAGATACCTTCTTTATTGAAAACAAAGGTTTCTCTACCGGGAAGTATTCCGAAGAGACTCGATTTCACACCAAATTTTCTTCGAACCTTGTTAGAAACATCTGCCAACAAGGTAAATGGCAACCGATAGCGTTTGGCAAATTTTTGGTGCGATGCGTCACTATCTGCACTAATCCCAATCACCTCTGCCCCCAAATCTTTAAAATCTTCATACGCATCCCGAAAACTACAAGCCTCTTTTATACATCCTGGAGTAAAGTTTTTAGGATAAAAATATAGTACGACGGCCTTTTTTCCTTTAATTTCTGAAATAGAAAAAGGATTACCCTCTTGATCGTTCAACGTAAAGTCTGGAAGTTTTGATTCTAGTTTCATTTTGAATCGGGCCCAGTATATACCACAAAATTGCGTGGTGTTTCATATAATTTTACGGTGATACCGTAACGCGTGTCCATTTTTGCGCGTAATTTTTCCCAGATTACCATAGCAATATTTTCCACTGTCGGATTCAGTGTTTTAAATACCGGCACTTCTTCATTCAGGTTTTTATGGTCAAAAGGCTGTTCTATTTCAGTATAAATGAGCTCTTTTAATATTTTTAAATCGATTAAAAACCCAGTTTCAGGGTCGATTTCTCCAGTGACACCTACTTCCAACTCGTAATTATGGCCGTGGTACAAGGGGTTACTGCATTTACCAAAGACCTCAAGATTTTTTTCATCGCTCCATTCTTTTCTAAAAAGTCTATGGGCGGCATTAAAATGTGCTTTTCTATAAACCGTTACACTCATACCTCTAAAAATTTATAGAATTTGTCAAAAATAATCTTAAACCATTCTGTGTAAATGTCTGGTCGTGCTTTGATGTCGTCATGTACGGCATCTAAGGGCATCCATTTCCAATCGGCTACTTCGTCTTCACAAATATTGGGAGCGTCATTAAAAGTACCCACAAGAATATGATCTAGCTCGTGTTCGGTAAGCCCATTGTCGAAGGGCGCTTTATAAATAAACGTCGTGGTTTCTTTTAAGGGAACGGTAAAGCCCATTTCTTCTTGCAGTCGACGTTCACCTGCGGCAATAGAAGTTTCGCCTTCGCGCTGGTGGCTGCAGCAAGTGTTGGTCCACAATCCAGGTGAATGGTATTTATGCAACGCCCGTTGTTGTAGCATTAGTTCGTTTTGCTCGTTAAAAACAAATACTGAAAAAGCCCTGTGTAGCAATCCTTTTTCATGTGCTTCAAGTTTGGGCATGAGCCCAATCTGTTCATCCTTCTCATTTACGAGGATTACTTGTTCTTCTGCCATAGTAATTTTTTGGGTTTTTCCCAAAAATACGAAATAGGTAGGGTACAAAACAAAACGTTCCATAAAAAGATATGGAACGTTTTTTACAAAATTCAGCTTAGATTTATTCCCCTTATCTAATTCTGAATTATGAACATTGATCTTCTGTTTAGCTGGTGCTCTTCTTCAGTACACTCAACTCCGTCACTACAATTGTTTACCAACTGTCGTTCTCCGTATCCTTTTGCCGTAAGTCTACTACGGTCAATACCTTTATCTACCAACCAATTTAGGGTAGACTGAGCACGTTTTTCACTCAGACGTTCGTTGTATTTGAAAGGCGCGCGTGAATCTGTATGCGACTCGATATGGATTATCAATTCTGGGTACTTCTGCATGGCAGCCAAAATCTTGGCCAATTCTACAGCAGCATCTGGACGAATGTTATACCTGTCGAAATCGAAGTAAATAGGTTGTAATTTTAATCGGCAACCTAAATCGTTTGGCGGACAAGGATCGATTAGCTTGAGCGGCACTGGCACGGTAATCTCACTGGTTTTGTCTGGTGTAGTAACCACTGTTTCATAAGGAGCATAGCGTTCTTTTGCACCACGAATAGAATAAGTTGTTTCGCAACTTACCATAAACTGATAGGCTGCATCTTCGCCTACTGTCACTTCGTCTACCAAGCCATTATTTTCGTCTAGCAGTTGTACTGTAGCTCCTGGAAGCAATGCATTCGAGTCTACGTCAAACACAGTTCCGTTTAGGATAATCTCACATTTTTCTTGTACTCTATAAATTTCGTCATCAATACTTCCTCTGTTACCATCACGGTTTGAAGAAAGATATCCAATTCGTTTTTCTTCCCTGATTATAAATCCGAAGTCATCTTGGTTACTATTTGCAGGTTCTCCAAGGTTGGAAATTTCCGTAGGCATGCCCTCGGCATCCAATGGTGTTACATAAATATCGTATCCACCAAGTCCTGCTCTACCGTCACTCGAGAAGTACATATTTCCCGCATCACTAATAAAAGGGAACGACTCGCGTGCTTCCGTATTAATACTTGGGCCTAAGTTTACCGGTTCTCCATAACTATTATCACCTTGAATTTCAACATACCAAAGATCACTCATACCAAGCGTACCTGGCATATCTGATGAAAAATACAGGCGTTTTTGGTCTACGCTCAAAGCTGGGTGTGCTACTGAGTATTCTTTACTATTGAAAGATAATTCTTGAATATTCGTCCAAAAATTATCTCCACTTCTAGTGGCTTTGTATAGTTTAAGTCTTATGGTTTTGTTCTTATCCTTTCCTTTTTTCCCGTCTATAAAGTTGTTTCGGGTGAAATAGACCGTTGTACCATCTTTACTGAATGTAGTCGAAGATTCGTGATACTTGGTGTTGATATCTCCTGGAAGGTCTTTTGCTTCAGACAACCTTCCTTCGGCATCAATATCTGCGACAAAAAGGTCGAGATATGGCTGATCATTCCACTGGAAGTTTTTTCCACCTTCCGATTTTGTTGTAGATGAGGCAAACACCAATTTATCACCGTAGTAAGAAGGACCAAAGTCTGAGAATTTTGTGTTCACTGAAACTTTCTCTAACTCGTAACCTTTCGCTTTAAAGGCAATACTCTCTAAGTAATTTGGGTCATCTTTATAATTCTGAACGATCAGTCCTCCACCGCCCACGGCTGCATAAAGATCCATTAGTTTATCAGAGTCTTCGTATTGACCTAGGCTTTTAAGCGATTGGGCTGCTCGATAATAATACACCGCTTCTACTTCGGAAGGGTAATTTGAGATTAATTTCTGGTACCATTTTGCGGCATTGTCATAGTCACTATTCCAGTAGAAAGTATCTCCAAGGTTCTTAAAAATCTGCGCAGATTCGTACCCGTCTTCCACCACTTTCAGGTAGATTTCACGAGCATCGATATAGGCATATTTATCGAACTCTTTGTTCGCTTTTTCAACCTGTTTTTTTTGGGAAAAAACAGTACTGGTTACTAAAAGTACCAGTACGGCCAAAATGAATTTTTGTAATGATGTAACTGTCCTCATAAATGCTGTTATTTATTTTTAGAAGAATCTTGGTGTTAGTACTCGTTCTGGTTTCTTAAAGATGTCGAAGCGTAGCATGATTTCGTAAGAACCATCGCTGTATTGCTCGATATCGGTGGTTTGGTAATCATAACCGAAACCAATGAAGATACTATCGCTTGCCTGAAAACCGGCTAGTGCGCTAAATGCAGCGCTCCATCGGTAAGCAGCTCCCAATGTAAACTTCTCGTTAATAAGGAAGTTGGCCGACACATCCCATTGAAGTGGCGATCCGCTCACTGCCTTTACTAAGGTAGCGGGCTTAAATTTGAGGTTTTCACCTAGGTCGAAAACATATCCTGCTATCAAGAAATAGTGTAATCTCTCGGCAGCGATCGTCTCATTATCTAGGTTTAGAATGTTACTTTCGTCGTAGTGTTTTGTTGTCAAGAAGTTTGGTACAGAAAGTCCGGCGTAGAACTTTTCAGTATGATAATACAGTCCTGCACCAATCTGTGGCTGAATCTTGTTATCTATATTATTCTGGAATCGCGGGTCATTACCATCGAAGATATTCAATTTGGTAAAATCTACATCTAGGAGGTCTACACCTGCTTTCAGACCGAAACTTAATTCGGCTGTTTCAGAAGTATTAATAGTATACGAATAATCTATATTCACATTAGATTCTATTGCTGGTCCTATCTCATCGCGAACAATAGACAATCCCAGCCCCATATTTTCTAATGCTCCAATAGGAGAATTTACAGTAAATGTTCCTGTTTTGGGAGCTCCTTCGAAACCAACCCACTGTGTTCTGTACAATGCCCCAAAACTGAGTGCATCTCTCGAACCTGCATAGGCCGGATTTACCACTTGTGTATTGTACATGTACTGGGTGTATTGGGGATCTTGTTGCGCCCAACCTGATACGGTAGTTACAAGGGCCAAAACCAAAATTGTAAGATAACTGTGTTTCATAGTTATGTATTTAATACCTGGGTGGGCAGCACCCACCCAGGGTTTATTCTTCAATGATTGTTTATCTATTTATATATAGGTAACCTGAATTCTTCAATGTTTCACCCGAATCTGGATCTTCGCGAACTAAGATATAGAAGTAAGTACCTGTTGGTAATGTCTCATCACTTCTTACCGTTGCACGACCGTTAGAGAAACCTCTAAAGACATTCTCTTCGCCGTTTGCTCCACCGTATCCATCGGTTTCGAATACAAGTACTCCCCATCTGTTGTAAATCTTCATATTGTTATCAGGGAAGTTTTCGATTCCCAATACTCTGAAGAAGTCATTCAGACCGTCACCATCAGGTGTAATACCATTAAATATTTCAAATGGTGGTGGTGGTGATTGTACATTTGGCAAGATAGTTACGGTAGGATCGTCAGGATCGCCGTCTCCATCTAGGTCGGTATTTGTAAGATCATTCGGATCGTCAGAAGTATCTTCTACTTCTGTACCGTTTGAAGTTTCACCTGTAATTACAGCTTGGTTTACTACTTCACCATTGTCTATATCTTCTTGAGAGATAGTATAGGTTGCGGTAAAGGTCGTATCATCAATCTCATCTACTTCCAGTACTGGAATCGGGCCACCTTCAACAACAATTCCTTCCAAGTCATCTGTAAGCACTAGGTTGAACAAGCGCACATTTCCTGTGTTTTCAACACTGAATACATACGAAATAGTCTCACCTGGCTGCGGAATACCGTCACCATTATCATCGTTGAACACACCAGACTTCTCAAGTGATACTCGAGGATCTTGACATAAGCCAAGTTCTGTTGGGTCCATTCCGTCGAAACTATCGTTATCTGATAGATCGCTTACAATGGTGCCATCTGGTGCGGTACCTTCAGCAAGTGCTTGATTAATTACGAATCCGGCATCTACATCTTCTTGTGTCACAAAGTACTCGGCTCTGAATGTATTTGAATCAGAATCGTTAGGGTTCAATGTAATCGGACCTCCAGTTACAGCCACTAATGGATCTGTAATAGTGATATTGGTCAATACTACATTTCCTGTATTCTTCACAACAAATTCGTATAAGATCGATTCACCAAGATCTACGCAACCATTTCCATTCTGGTCTTGTGGTTCTCCAGTTTTTATCAACGCAATCGATGGTCCTTGACACAGGGCCGTGATGGTTGGCCTATCGTCAGTGAATACATCGAAGTCAGAATCATCATTAACCACATCACCATTCGGATCTGTACCTTCTACAGTTGCTTGGTTTATTACTTCACCAGCATTGATATCAGCTTGCGTAATTAAATACGTTGCACTAAAAGAACTAACATCGGTTTGTCCAGGAGCCAAGGTTATTGGTCCTCCAAGAACATTCACTAATGGATCTTCAATATCAATATTCGTAAGTGTTACGTTTCCTGTGTTTTGCACTGTAAATCGATATTCAATGGTTTCTTTAGGATCTGCACAACCACTTCCGTTTTCATCCATGACCGTACCTTCCTTAATCAATGCAATACTCGCATTCTGACAAAGTCCTGTAACAGTCGGTCTATCATCAGTAAATAAATCGAAGTCAGAGTCATCTTCTACTACAGTCCCATCAGGAGCTGTACCCATAGCTACCGCTTGGTTTACAACTTCACCGGCATCAATATCTGCTTGTGTGATACTGTATACTGCTGTAAAAGTTGTAGTATCTGTCTCGTCTGGAGCCAAGGTAATCGGCCCGCCGATAACATTTACTAAGTCATCGTTTATAGTAACAGCTGTTAATGTAACATTACCTGTGTTCTTCACTTCAAAAGAGTAAGAAATCGTTTCGTCAACATCTGTACAACCATTTCCATTTTCATCATTAAGTGTTCCTCTCTTAATAAGCGCAATAGATGGCTCATTACATAAGGTGGTAGTTGTTATAGTATCAGTTGAAATAGTATCTCCTGAAAGATCGTCCACTAATGTACCATCAGGTGCTGTACCTTCTGCTGTAGCTTGGTTGTTTACCTCACCAGCATCGATATCAACTTGTGTGATAGTATAGCTAGCCGTGTATGTCCAAGTTTCATCAACATCAAGTTCGTTATCACCATCTGTGTCACCTCCACCAAATACGATAGGTACTACTGGGTTCGGCGCTTCCAACAACGGATCTGTTACCGTGATGTTAGACAGGCTTACATTTCCTTGGTTTGTCACCGTGAATGTGTAATCTATCAACTCACCTGGTTGTGAACAATCTCCGCCGTCATCGTAGCTCGCTTCTTTTACGATAGCGATCACTGGGCTCTGACACAAGGTAGTTGTTGTAATTGTATCTGTTGAAATAGTATCTCCTGAAAGATCGTCCACTACTGTACCATCAGGCGCTGTACCTTCTGCTGTAGCTTGGTTGTCTACTTCACCAGTATCGATATCATCTTGTGTGATAGTATAGCTAGCCGTGTACGTCCAGGTTTCATCAACATCAAGTTCGTTATCACCGTCTGTGTCACCTCCGCCAAATACAATTGGTACTACTGGATTCGGTGCTTCCAACAATGGATCTGTAACCGTGATGTTAGACAGGCTTACATTTCCTTGGTTTGTCACCGTGAATGTGTAATCTATCAACTCACCTGGTTGTGAACAATCTCCGCCGTCATCATAGCTCGCTTCTTTTACGATAGCAATCACCGGACTCTGACATAAAGTTGTTGTTGTAATGGTATCTGTTGAAATAGTATCTCCCGAAAGATCGTCCACTACTGTACCATCAGGCGCTGTACCTTCTGCTGTAGCTTGGTTGTCTACTTCACCAGCATCGATATCATCTTGTGTGATAGCGTAGCTAGCAGTATAGGTCCAAGTCTCTGTAACATCAAGTTCTGAATCTCCGTCGGTATCTCCACCGGTGAACACAATTGCTACTACTGGGTTCGGTGCCTCCAACAACGGATCTGTAACCGCGATGTTAGACAGGCTTACATTTCCTTGGTTTGTCACCGTGAATGTGTAATCTATCAACTCACCCGGTTGTGAACAGTCTCCGCCGTCATCGTAGCTCGCTTCTTTAACGATAGCGATTACTGGGCTCTGACATAGAGTAGTTGTTGTAATAGTATCTGTTGAAATAGTATCTCCTGAAAGATCGTCCACTACCGTACCATTAGGCGCTGTACCTTCAGCTGTAGCTTGGTTGTTCACCTCACCAGCATCAATGTCATCCTGCGTAATCAAGTAAGTTCCATTATAGAACCATGTCTCATCAGTATCTAGATTACCATCTCCATTAGTGTCACCATTAACTGGGCCAGGGACATTTCCTCCAAGTAGAAGGTCGGTCACAACAATGTTCGATAAGGTTACATTCCCTTCGTTTGTTACAATGAATGTATAGTCTATCATCTCACCTGGTTGTGAACAGTCTCCACCGTCATCATAGCTTGCATCCTTCACTATTGCAATGGCTGGACTCTGACATAAGGTAGTTGTTGTGATGGTGTCTGTTGAAATGGTATCTCCTGAAAGATCGTCCACTACCGTACCATCAGGTGCAGTTCCTTCTGCTGTAGCTTGGTTGTCTACTTCACCAGCATCGATATCATCTTGTGTGATAGCGTAGCTAGCTGTATAGGTCCAAGTCTCTGTAACATCAAGTTCAGAATCTCCATCAGTATCTCCACCGGTGAACACAATTGCTACTACCGGGTTCGGTGCCTCCAACAACGGATCTGTTACCGTGATGTTAGACAGGCTAACATTACCTTGGTTTGTCACCGTAAATGTGTAATCTATCAACTCACCTGGTTGTGAACAGTCTCCGCCGTCATCGTAGCTCGCTTCTTTAACAATAGCGATTACTGGGTTTTGACATAGTGTAGTTATTGTGATGGTATCGGTAGTAACTGTATCTCCTGAAAGATCATCTACTGTAGTACCATCTTCATCGGTTCCTTCAACGATAGCTTGATTAGTTACCTCTCCGGCATCGATATCATCTTGTGTTATTGCATAATCTGCAGTATATGTCCATGTCTCGTCGAGGTCTAATATATTGTCACCATTGGTATCTCCATCAACAAAAGTGATAGCAACTACTGGATTTGGTGCCTCTAACAACGGATCTGTAACCACGATATTCTCAAGTGGTACGTTACCTTCATTTGTAACCGTAAATGTATATCGAATAACTTCATCTACATCTGCACACATGTCCTGGTTTCCATCAATGAACATTCCTGATTTTACGATTGCAATTGCAGGCGCAGGAGTTTCTTCAATTAGAATATAAACCGTTGCTTGGTCTGTTGCAATCGGACTGCCATTATCGAAAATTTCATACACAAATCTGTCATTTCCTTTGAAATCGGCTCCAGGAGTATATACGAATGTTCCATCGGCGTTTACTACTACTGAACCATTGAAAGGCCCTTCCACTGGAGTGACACCTACATTTAATGTCTGGTCATTTCCTTCAGGATCGCTATCATTGTCTAGTACATTACCCGTAACATCCATATTTACTTCACCGTAATAGGCGTCATCATTGGCTACAGTAATATTACCAGGATCTGCAATCACATAGATAGTAACTATTGCGCTATCACATAATGGAGTGGCAGCGTTATCGCAAATCGTGTATTCGAAAGTGACAACACCTGTAAAATCAGTTGCTGGAGTGAAGGTATAACTACCGTCTGGGTTCAGCACTACATTTCCACTTGATGGTGGTGTGTTTGAAGTAACCATGATTACGTCACCTGCATCAGGATCGAAATCGTTTACTAACACATTTCCATCTACTGGCACATTAATTTCTGTAATGTTTACGTCATTAATTGCCACTGGCGGATCGTTTCCAATAATAGGGTCATCCACGATTGTGATAGTCACATTCGCAGTATCGCACGCTATAGGATTTCCACCGTCACAAATTTGATATACAAAAGTATCATCTCCAACATAATCTGCTGCTGGTGTATAATCGTATGTACCATCAGGGTTGAAAGTTAAGGTGCCTCCAGCAGTAGGACCACTAATTAAGGTAAATACCTCTGTACCTGCAGGACCATCAAAGTTTTCATCGTTGGTCGCTACGCTACCACTCACCGGGAGGTTCACGAAGGTATCATTGATATCATCTACAGCAAGGATCTCGTTGCCAGGATCGGCTATCGAGATATAGACTGTTGCCACATCCCTTGCCACGTCGGCATTGTCATCAAATATTTCATATACAAAACTGTCGGTCCCAACAAATCCTGCATTCGGAGTATACGTAAAGCTTCCGTCGGCATTC
>TARA_R100000306_G_scaffold62534_2_pt1 | contig 18347 bp, 14 predicted proteins | sample TARA_R100000306 | Tara Oceans TARA_R100000306 (sample SAMEA2620824) | marine metagenome | biome: marine biome (ENVO:00000447); feature: mesopelagic zone (ENVO:00000213); material: "saline water (ENVO:00002010), including plankton (ENVO:xxxxxxxx)" | depth 1000 m | reverse complement strand
CGACGAGCGCAAGGAGTAACTGCCAGCGTATGCCGTCTGCACGCGAGCGACGTTGCCACCCATGTAGGTCTGCCAGCCATCAGTGGTCTGCTCAAATGTGGCGGTATAACCAGTTGCTGGTGGCGTTGGTGTCGTCGGAGTGCCGCCGCCATCGCTTCCGCCACCGTCGGTACCACCAGTGGTCTTCGTTGGACGGAACGCAGCCAGTTTAGTAGCCAGTGCGTTCAGGTTACCAACAGCATCGGCACCATTCGACTGGTTCCTGCTGACGCCACAAGGCTGGTTTTCGCAGGTACGGATATTGGGGTTCGAGAAACGCTGTAGCTGATTGCTGGTACCGTAAGACTGCGGATAGGCCATGATCGTGCTAAAGGAGCCATACACACCGTGGCCGCGAGCCCAGTTCCAGATACCGCCGCCAGTGTTCTGCGCAGCGGAATGACCCAGTGCCAGGTTGTGACCGATTTCATGGGCGAAGGTGCTATAGCCGCAATCTACACCCACCAGGTTGAAGGCCAGTGATTCAGCGTTGCTGTAGAGCTGACCATTGCTAGTTCCGGAAGGCACATAGCCGATACCGCAGACGTAGCCACCCTGCATAGGCTGGCGCAGGTTCAGCACGCTGACGACGTCAGCGCCATACTGCTCACGCATTGCCGCAACTTCACCGTTTCTGCGTAGCGCATCGAGATTTTCGCTGTTGACGTAGGTCCAGCCCTTACTGATCGGCTTCGCCGCCACCAGACGCAAGCGCAAATTGACGCCGCTGTTGATATACGCCTGGTTGTTGTACTCAATATAAGACACGATTCTGGCATTGATATCGCGACCATTGGTGGTCTGGCTGACTTCAGGCTGGTAGAGCACCAGCACGTCGATGGTTTCAGGCGCGGCTTGCGCCGTCGATGCCATGGCAGCGCCAGCAACGGCAGCCACTATTGCGGACTGCACTTTTTTTGCAAAGGTCATATCTGCTCCTGTGAAGCTTATCTTTCTTGTGTTAGGGGTAGTGCTCGAAATATGGGGTCAGGAGCCCTGGCCCCGTTCAGGTAGCGGCATTTCCACTGGTGCTACCTCAATACCATCGGCTATGGGGACTGCGCGTGCATTGACGTCAGCCTCATTAACGAGACTACCCTGGCCGGTGCGATTGTTGACGATTGCGGTGTAGACGCCGGTCGACGTCGATACCACGAAGATAGTGTCAATTTCGCCACGCGTAACGATGACGTTATCGTTGGCTTGGCCGTCGTTCAGCGCGCCTTTGAAGACGTCGATGCCATCCAACGGACTGTGAGTCGACTCAATGGTGGCTTCAGGCATTGGCTGCAGATCCGGAATTGGGAGCGAGATTTTCTGTCCGACCTTCATTGATCGCAGTGCAGCGGGATCTGTCTGGATAGCGAGTCCTTCGACACCATCGACGTCTATGGGCGTTTCGTCGGCGACCGACCAGGCAGAGAGTTCGGCGTACGTCGACTGATCCGGAGCTGTGTCGTCATCGTCCGCAGAATCCGCAGCAGTCGTGGCAGGCGGCTGGCCAGCCGAATCGGCTTCAGCCTCATTGGCCTCATCGGCCTCGCTGAAAGGGCGGTCAACTAGTGGGCGCTGCGCGGCGGCGCTGTCGGTCAGGCTTGCAGGCTCGTCGGCGACTGCGGGAACGGAAGCTGGCTTGTTGTCGACCTGTAGGAAAAGTACGGCACCTACGGCGACCAAAACACAGGTCGTCAGGAGAATAATCTTGTTCATCTCGAGCTACTCAAGCTAAAGCAGGAGCGGCATGCTTACTTATTGTAGAACGATTAGAATCGACCAAAGGGCGTACGCCCCCCTTTTGGGGGAGAGAAATGGGACACAGTTTCGCAAATTGCTGATGAAAATCATGTTTTTGCGCACTAAATAGCTTGATCACGCCTCCTTGAGACGCCGCGTATCAATCACATTCGGCACCTGCCGCAGCCGATCAAAAATCTTGTTCAGCATACCCAGGCTTTCGATCTCGACGGTGAGGCGCATTGTGGCCGTGCTGTTCTCCTTGTCGCTACGCGTCGATACCGCGAGCACGTTGACGCGATCATTCCCCAGCACATTGGAGATATCCCTAAGCAGACCAGGCCTGTCGTAGGCTTCCACTTCAATATCAATGGGATAGGTTTCCTGCGCACTACCCCAACTCACCTCGATGATCTTGTTCGGCTCCTGTGCTTCGAGCTGCAGTACATTCAGGCAGTCCTGCTTGTGGATACTGACCCCTCGTCCAAGCGTTATGAAGCCAATGATGTCATCACCCGGTACCGGCTTGCAGCAGCTGGCCCGATGCGTGAGGAGATTGCCTACGCCAAGGATCTTGATGGACTGGGTATGATCCTCCAGACGGGCCGGCTTGCCACGCTTGCGGTGAGCGTCACCGGCCTGCTCGAGCGCACGCAACAGCGAAGCCTTCCGAGTCTGCTGGCCCGGCTTCGGCGGCACACGACCCTCGAAATCCAGTTCTGGCGAGCGAGCCTCGAGCAGTGACTGTGCCTCCTGCACGACCTGCATGGGCTTCAGATCACCAGCACCTATCGCGGCATGCAGATCTTCCACGGTGGTAAAATGCAACGCCTTGGCGAGTAGCTCACCACTGACACTGTCGACGGAAAAGCGCTTGAGCATCTCGTGCAGCAGTTGCGCACCGGACTCGACATGCTGCTCACGGTTCTGCATCCTGAACCAGTGCGCTATCTTCGCGCGAGCCTTCGAGGTCTGGGTATAGCCAAGGTCAGGGTTGAGCCAGTCACGGCTTGGCTTGGGCTGGCTGGAAGTCAGCACCTGTACCTGTTCTCCGGTCTTCAGTTTGTAATTCAGCGGTACGATACGACCGTTGACCTTGGCGCCACGGCAACAGTGCCCGATTTCGGTATGCACTTTGTAGGCGAAATCGATAGGCGTCGAATTGGCCGGCAGATCGACCACATGACCTTCAGGCGTGAATAGATAGATGCGGTCTGAAACAAAGTTGTTCTGCCACTGCTCGACCAGATCGTGTGTCGCCTCTCCGGTCTGGTCGCCGAGGTCCTCCTGCCACTCGAGTACCTGACGCAGCCAGGCGATCTTGTCTTCGTAGCTTTGCGACTTCTGATCGAGATCCGTGCCCTTGTACAACCAATGCGCACAAACACCAAGCTCGGCATCCTGGTGCATCGCATGGGTGCGGATCTGTACTTCCATGACCTTGTTGCCAGGCCCAGCAACGGCGGTATGCAAGGACTGATAACCGTTGGATTTCGGGTTGGCGATGTAATCGTCGAACTCGTGGGGAATATGTCGCCACAGCGAATGTACTGCACCGAGCACGGAGTAGCAGTCCCGGATAGTTGGCACCAGCACGCGAATCGCACGGATATCATAGACCTGGGAAAAGTCGATGCCCTTGCGATGCATTTTCCGCCAGATACTATAAATATGCTTCACGCGCCCATCGACGTCGGCCTGTACGCCCTGCTCCTTGAGCTCCTTCGACAAGGCTTCGATCACTTCAGTAATGTAGTGCTGCCGGTCAATCCGCCGCTCGTCCAACTGCTTGGCAATTTTCTTGTAGGCCGATTCGTGGAGATAGCGGAAGGATAGATCCTCCAGCTCCCATTTCAGCTGACCGATGCCGAGCCGATGCGCGAGCGGCGCATAGATATCGAAGACTTCACGGGCGACGCGATGCCGTTTGTCAGGCTCAGCATCCTTTACAGCACGGATGGCACAGGTGCGTTCGGCCAGCTTGATCAGTGCGACGCGAACATCGTCGATCATGGTGACCAGCATTCGCCTCAGATTGTCGACCTGGTTCTGGGTCTGACCCAGCACACTGCCTTGCAGAGGGTGGCGAAGACTTGAGATTGCGGCCATCTGCAAGACACCTTCTATGAGATGCTCGCACGAGCTGCCGAAGCGCTTGCCGACCGCCTGAAGGGTTATTCGCTTCTCACGAACCGAGCGATACAGAATGGCGGCAATGATGCTTTCGCTGTCGAGGTGGAGTTCGGCGAGGATCACCGCCATCTCCAAGCCCGTTAGAAAACTATTACTCTCGGCACTCCAGCGGCTGCCCTCTACTTCAGCCTGTTCAGCAAGCGACTGAGCCACTTCACAGGCTTCCAGGATAGCTGCTGAGTCTTTCACAGGCGTAAAACGCCCGAGTTGCTCCAGCCAGCTGGGAATATCTACACGGCCGTTACTACCGACCGGATAGTCTTCGCGTACCTTGACCACGGTGTTATCGACTCCGTCCTGCCTTCTCGAAAAGCGCCATCGACTCGACATGCGCTGTTTGCGGGAACATATCCATTATTCCCAGTGTACGCAGCCGATAGCCCTGAGCGTTCAGGATGGCTGCGTCCCGAGCTAGTGTCGCCGGATTACACGATACATACAGTATCGCAGATGGCGAAAACAGGCCCATGGAACGTACCACATCTTCGGCGCCAGCTCTGGGGGGGTCAAGTAACACTTTGTCATAATGACGTATCCATTGCGCACCGCCATCAGCATTGCGCAGGGCTGCGATATCAAAAAGATCTCCCGCAGCGAAGGAGACATTGTCGATACCGTTCTTTCTGGCGTTATGCTCCGCCTGTGCCGTCATGGCCAGACTGCCTTCGACACCGGTTACCTGAGCCGAAAGTCGGGCCAGCGGCAGCGTAAAGTTGCCCAGTCCACAGAACAGGTCAAGCACACTGTCTTCCGCCTGAGGCTGCAGCCAGGCCATCGCCTGTGACAGCATCTCGCGGTTCAAAGGCATATTGACCTGTGTGAAATCGGTCGGCCGGAACTGCATGGTCAAATCAAAGGCGGGCAATTCGTAAAACAACTCGCCTGCGGGGTCAGCACCCTTCTCAGGATCAAGATAACTGGCCAGCGGCTTGACGGTGTCGGGCCCTTTGGCCTGACCATACATCAGGAAGTCGTGATCACGGCCGAACTGTTCGAGCAGCTCGATGTCAGCGTTCGTCAGCGGCTCGAGGTGTCTGATGATCAGGATCACCGCATTCTCACCAGCCGCGACCTCTACCTGGGGTACAGCCTGGCGAACCGAAAGCTGGCTCAGGCAGGCACGGAGCTCCGTGATGCGCTCCCCGACAGCAGGAACGAGTATCGGGCACTGAGTAATGTCAGCGAGGAAGCTGGAGAACTGCTCACGGAAGCCGACCAGTGTTTCTTCCTTCTTGAACACATAGCGCGCACCCATACGCGCCTTCGATCGATAGCCGGATGGCGCTGATCTCAGCGGTGGCGCCACGACCTTGGGCGCCTCGGCGCCTGCATGCTTGAATAGCTCCAGCACCACGGCTTGCTTATGCTCGAGTTGGAGGCTCTGGGGCATGTATTGCAGAGAACAGCCGCCACAGAGTTTCGCATGCGGACAGAAGGGCTCGATTCTATCGGGACTGGGCTCCAGTACTTCGATAGTGGCACAATCATCAAACGTGCGGTGCGCCCGCATTCGACGAGCCATGACCACTTCGCCCGGCAATGCCCCGTCGACGAACTGGGTCTTGCCATCGAGCCTGGCCACACCGCGGCCTTCATGACTCAGTGATTCTATGGTCAATTGCACCGGCGCGGGGTCTGGCTTGCGCTTCGAAACACGTCGCTTGCTCATTTGAACACGCCTGTGGACAGATAGCGGTCCCCACGGTCACAAATGATGGCCACAATGACTGCGTTTTCGACTTCAGCGTCGATCTGCAGCGCGCCGACTACGGCGCCTCCGGACGAAACACCAGCGAAAATGCCTTCCTCTGTCGCAAGCCTTCGCATGGCCACTTCGGCCGCGTTCTGTTCGATATCTATGATTCGGTCCACCCGTGATTTTTCGAAAATTGAAGGCATATAGGCTTCCGGCCAGCGTCGAATGCCTGGAATGGAGGCGCCAGACGCAGGTTGCAGCCCGATAATCTGAATATGCGGGTTCTGCTCTTTCAGATAGCGCGAAACGCCCATTATGGTGCCAGTCGTGCCCATGGAGCTCACGAAATGAGTAATGCGACCACCTGTCTGCTGCCAGATCTCCGGGCCAGTGGTCTTGTAATGCGCCAGTGGATTATCACTGTTGGCGAACTGATCGAGCACTATACCCTCGCCTGCCGCCTCCATCTTCTTCGCCAGATCACGCGCACCCTCCATCCCCTCTTCTCTCGTTACCGAGATGAGCTCGGCGCCATAGGCGCTCATGGCGGCGCGGCGCTCTTCGCTCATGTGGGCCGGCATGATCAGCTTTAGACGGTAACCCTTCATAGCGGCCACCATGGCCAGCGCAATGCCCGTATTGCCGCTTGTCGCCTCAATGAGACAGTCGCCCTGCCTGATCCTGCCCCTGGCTTCGGCCTCGCTGATCATGCTCAAAGCAGCCCTGTCCTTGACCGAACCGGCCGGATTGGTGCCCTCCAGCTTGCCGAGCACGACATTACCAGAGACCGCAGAATCCCTCGGCAGGCGCTGCAGGCGCACGAGTGGTGTATTACCTACGAGCGAAGCTACCGTAGGCCAGTCCAGTGATGCTGATGCCGTATCGGGGGCATGATCCGAAGGGAAGACGGGGGACATAAAGTCGCTCTATGATGCGAAAGGGTTGCTAGAATACAAAATCATCCAGCACAGAACCACGTTAAATATGATTGACACTTCTGGGGAGCAGAACTTTCTCAGCCATTTCGGCGCTGCCGGAAAGCATTGGAGCCTGCGCAGAAAGATCTTCACCTACGTGATGATTCCCGCGGCACTTTTCGCGATTGTCATCGGCAGCGTGTTCATTACCGCCCGGATGATGGAACTCGAACATATCGTCACCACACGATCGCAGGAAACGACTGACCAGCTGGTGAATATGAGCGCCGTTCTTCTAAGCCGGGCTGACCCGACCACCCTGGAGCTCATTGCTGGCGGCACCATTCAGAAAGAAGGTGTACGCTCGGTGGTGATTTACAATCAGCGCGGCGAGATCACCGCACATGCCGGAGCTATGCCAGCGGCGAGAGCAAGCCAACGCAATCTTCTGAATGCTCAGGGCAGTCGTCGTCGGATCGGTGACTATCTGCAGTTAGTCGAGCCCGTATGGCCTACCGCCCAAGCGGCCGAGAGCACAGCAGGACGCGCCATGCCAATCGGCTGGGTTGCCGTCGAGTTCGCCTACACGCCGACTCAGCTGGCACAATCGCGTGCCATTTTGCTCACTGTGCTCGGCATTTTGCTAACCGTGTTTCTCAGCGCCGTACTCGCCTCGCGACTGTCACGACAGCTGACCCGCCCGCTCGCCCATACCGTCGACGTCGTCTCTCGCATCAAGCGCGGCGATAGTGGCGCCCGCCTGGACATCGAAGGCAGTCGAGAGATCGAACTGTTGCGTGATGGTATCAACAGCATGGCTGATACACTCGAGCACGCACATAGCGAGTTGCAGCAGAACATCGATCAGGCCACTGAAGACTTGCGCGAGACCCTGGAAACCATCGAAATCCAGAACATCGAGCTGAACATCGCACGAAAGGAGGCCTTGCAGGCCAGCAAGATAAAGTCCGAGTTTCTCGCGAACATGTCGCACGAGATTCGGACCCCGCTCAATGGCATCATCGGCTTCGCGAGAATTTTGCTGAAATCGCCACTGACCCAACAGCAGAAAGACCACGCGACCACTATCGTGAAGTCATCCGAAACACTGCTGAGCGTTATCAACGATATTCTCGACTTTTCCCGGATAGAAGCAGGCAAGCTCCTGCTCGACCACAGTGAGTTCAACGTTCGTGACACAATAGACGACGCGATGACCCTGCTCGCCCCGGCGGCTCACGAAAAGAACCTCGATCTGGCGGCCATGGTCTATCTCGATGTGCCAGCCATACTTGTGGGTGACCCGCTACGTGTGAAGCAGATCATCCTCAATCTCATAGGCAATGCGGTCAAGTTTACCCGCCACGGCGAGATCGTACTGCGCGTGATGCTGGAGGAACAGGAAACCAACGGCCATCACGTGACGATTCGGATCTCGGTATCTGACACCGGCGTCGGCATGTCGAAAACCCAGCAACGCGCGCTGTTTCATGCCTTTTCGCAAGGCGACGCCTCCACCGCACGCCGTTTCGGTGGCTCGGGCCTCGGCCTGGTCATTTCCAGGAAACTGGCGGAGCAGATGGGTGGCAGTATCAGCGTTGAAAGCACCCTTGGCGAGGGCTCAACCTTCTCGGTGCTGCTACGGCTTGAAAGTCTCGGCCAGGCGACGGGACTCAGGCACCTCACCAGAGAGGCGGACGATAGCCTCACGCCCGGAGATTACGAAAACAGCCGCCATTACGAAGCGCCGCCGGATCTTTCCGGTGAACGCCTGATCTATCTCGAATACCAGCAGCGAACGGCCATGGTCACACAGCAGATCCTGCAGCACTGGTCGGCAGAAGTGGTCATTGCCGAAACCCTCGATGATCTCTGTGACTCCATCGTCAAGGCGCAGAAGGCGGGCCGCGGCTTTTCGGCAGCCATTCTTGGCATTACCTCCTACCAGCTCAGCAGTGCTGTGCATCTCGCTGCCGTCGAACGAATCGAAAAACAGCTCGACTGCCGTGTTGTACTGTTGACGCCTACGATCGATAGTGTGAGAGAACACGCGGCCATCCTGAATGCCTGCACCGCCTATGCGCTGAAGCCGATACCACAGCGAAAGCTAGCCGCAATGATGATGCTCCTGCTAACCAAACAGCACGAAGGCATTTCACCACTGCGGCAACCACAATCTGCCCGCTTGTTCAGGCCAAAACCCAGAGTGATGGCGGTTGATGACAATGCCGCCAATCTTCGTCTTATCGAAGCACTGCTGACGGACATCGGCGTCGAGCCAGTGGCAGTAACCAGCGGCTATGAGGCGCTCCGGCTGTTGAAGGAGACCAGCTGTGACCTGGTATTCATGGACGTACAGATGCCTGGCATGGATGGTATGGAAACCACCCGCCTGATCAGAAGCCTGTCTGGTCCGGTCGCTCATGTTCCGATTCTTGCGCTGACGGCACATGCGCTGAATGAGGAGCGTGAGGAGCTGCTGAACAATGGCTTCAACGAATATGTGACCAAGCCAATTTCGGAGTCGCAACTGCTCGACCTCCTCAGTCGATACCTGCAGTTCGCCCAACCGCCCAAGGCTGCCGACGAAGTTCATCAGGTCTACAGCAACTTTTCGGGCACGGTGCGGCCCTCGCAAAAAGCAGCGCCAGAGCCCTGTGTCGACATCGAATCGTCGATCCGCCTGGCCGCAGGCAAGCGAGATCTCGCTGTCGAGTTGCTCTCGATGCTGTTGGAAAACCTCCCTGAGGATGAGGAACGTTTCCGCAAACTGGAACGTGCGAATGATGTCAAAGGACTGGAAGAGGCCGCACACAAGTTGCATGGCGGCACACGATACTGTGGCGTGCCTCTGTTACGGGCGGCGGTGGCTTCGCTCGAGACTATGCTGAAACAGAAGCAGCCCTGGACCGAGCACCTGAAACAGACCTACGCCGAGATTGACCGGCTGCTCTACTGGGCCGATCAGACCGACTGGCAACCGCTCATGCTCGGGGCACCCGATGGTCTCAGTCGCAGTTCTGCCGGATAGACCGTATTAAACAGCACTGTCCAGCAGCGCTCTCATTTCTCGCACAGCTGAATCAAGGCCTGTGATTACGGCTCTTGCAATGATCGCATGGCCGATATTCAGCTCCCTAACGTGGTCCAGCGCGGCAATTGGCCGAGTATTATGGTAGTGCAGGCCATGACCGGCATTGACCAGCAAACCGGCCTGATGCGCGAATACCGCTGCTTCCCGCAGCGCCTCGAGCCGTAGCTCGACTTCACCACCGCTGGCTTCGGCGTAATCTCCGGTATGCAGCTCAACTGCCTGAGCGCCCACCCGGACAGCGGCCTCGATCTGGCGCGGATCAGGGTCGATGAACAGCGAAACCCGAATACCACTATCGGTTAGTCTACTCACATAGTCTTTCAGCATCGCCTCTCTGCTACAGACATCCAGGCCACCTTCAGTCGTCAGTTCCTCCCGCTTTTCAGGTACCAGACAACAGTCACGCGGGTTCACCTCGAGCGCCAATGCCAGCATCGGATCGGTTGCAGCCATTTCCAGGTTCATGGAGGTCTGAAGCGTCTGGGCCAGCAGACGGACATCACGTGGCTGGATATGCCGGCCATCTTCGCGCGGATGAATGGTGATGCTGTCTGCCCCCGCCTGCTCGGCAATCGCAGCAGCCAGCACCGGATCAGGATAGAGGGTACCGCGAGCCTGGCGAAGCGTTGCGATGTGGTCGATGTTTACACCGAGCAGAACTCTACGTTTAGTCGTCATGATTTCCGGGATCCTCTGTTATCGGTTCGGCTTGTTCTGGTCGTACTGCACCCAGCCGGGCAGCAGCCTGTATAAGCTGACGGGTGTTGATCATTCGCCCATCGAGGCTTCGGTCGATCACGAGGGAAGTCAGCTCGCGGGCAAGGCCAAGCGCGCCTCCCACCTGCCAATTTGCCTCACCGACAGCCAGTAAAAGCCGGCCCGACGCACTGACAACCCGAAGGTGGGCCGGTTCGTCCTTTGCTTCGGCTTCTTCAAGCCAGCCGGATGTGCTGACAAAAATGTACCTGCTATCAGGCGAAATCGGGTTACCAGCTGCGTCAGCGCTGAAGCCTGGATGCAGCCCGAGCGCCGTGGTCAGCGCCAGCTCGAACTCACGCATCAGCCAAAGCAGAGGATCCTGAGCAGAAAAAGCCGTCGGCGCAGGGATCTCTCGCGCAGAGTCTTCGGCACACGAGTTGAGACGTTTCAGACTACTTGTATATAAACTATGAATCTCAGGCACTTGCTCCTCGACTGGCAGGAGCAGGTAGAGTAGCTCGTTGAAATAGAGCCCTACAAGGGCCGCACGTCCCTTGAGACTGAAGCCGCGCCCGGCAAAATCCAGCGACGAAAATGTCTTGAGCTCACTGCGACCGTACTGGGAAAAGATGTATGGCTGGAACGCCTGTAGGCTATCAGCAGCAGAGCGGTGCTTGCCGCGACTGCCATGAATCACGCCGCTGACCTTGCCACTCGATGCCGTCAGCATGGTGGCAATGATGCTATTCTCCCGGTAAGGTCTGCCGTGCAGCAGCCAGCCTTGCTGGGCTACAGCAGAACTGCCGCCGCCCCGGCCTGTCACCGCTCATCGTAGCCGAGTGTTTTCAGCGCCCTGGCACTGTTACTCCAGCCTGACTTTACTTTCACCCAGGTCTTGAGCATGACGGTCGAGCCGGTGAGATGTTCGATATCGCGACGCGCATCGGTGCCAATTCGCTTAAGCTTTTCGCCCTTGCTACCGATGAGAATCTTGCGCTGCCCTTCACGTTCAACCCAGACGATCATGCCGATATGCAGGGTCTTGCCTTCCTGCCCCCACTGCTCGATTTCAACCGCCACGCCGTAGGGCACTTCATCCCCGAGCTGACGCATGATCTTCTCACGGAGAATTTCGGCACAAAGAAAGCGAATGCTGCGATCAGTCACCTGATCGTCAGGAAAGAGGTGCACGCCAGCCGGCAAATAAGCCGCAATCTCTTTTTCGAGTTCGTCGAGCTGCCAGCCTTTCATGGCAGAAATCGGCACAAAGCCTTCGAAACTGAAACTCTTGCGTAACTCGTCGATGAACGGCAGCAGCGATGTCTTGTCTTCAAGTTCATCAATCTTGTTGATCAACAGCATCACTGGGCGCTTACTGGCCGTAGCGGCCTCGAGCACCATGCGATCCTCTTCGGTAATGCGGGTCCTGTCGATCATCACAATAATGAGATCCGCATCGTTCAACGCACTCAGAGCCGCCTTGTTCATGACCGCATTGAGCGAGTTACGTTCATTCTTGTGGATACCCGGGGTATCGACGTAGATGTACTGCACCTCATCGATCGTCTTGACGCCGAGGATCTGATGCCGCGTCGTTTGCGCCTTCTTCGAGGTAATACTGATCTTCTGACCGAGCAGCTTATTCAGTAGCGTTGACTTTCCAACATTTGGTCGACCCACAATGGCGACATAGCCACACTTCTGCCCATTCGCGGGTTGTTCAGGGCCTGTTTCATCAGACGCCATCTCATTAGAGCTCATGACTTTTGGATACCTTCGAGGTTTTTGAGTGCCTTGGCCGCCGCTTTCTGTTCAGCGAGGCGGCGGCTGGGACCTCGTCCGGAAAATACATCTTCCAGGCCATTGACCGTGCATTTGACCACGAAGGTCTGCGCATGCGCCTCGCCCAGCACTTCAAGAATTTCGTATACCGGGAGCTCCGCCTGGCGGCTTTGCAAAAGCTCCTGTAGGCGGGTCTTTGAATCCTTGCGGGTATCTTCCGGCTTCAGTGCATCGAGTCGAGAGGCAAAGAGTCCACGCAGAAGCGTCTGGACGGTTTCGAAGCCGCTATCCAGGAATACTGCACCAATTACTGCTTCCAACCCATCGGCCAGAATCGACTCGCGGCGAAAGCCACCACTCTTGAGTTCGCCGGAACCCAACCTCATGGCGTCACCGAGACTCAGATCACGGGCCACTTCAGCAAGTGTCACGCCCTTGACGAGACTGGCGCGCATGCGACTGAGCTGTCCTTCTCTGGCATCTGTAAAGCGCGCATAGAGCGCCTCGGCAATGACGAAGTTGACGATGGAGTCGCCGAGAAACTCGAGACGCTCGTTGTTAGATTTGCCGTAGCTCCGGTGAGACAAGGCGAGCTCGAGCAGACCTTCGTTCTTGAAACGATAGCCTAGCTGTGCCTGCAGTTTGTCGAGCGCCTGATCGGTTCGTAACACTACTTCTTCTTGCTTTCCTGTTGATGGTGGAAACTGAGCACCGCATCGATGTTGGCTACAATATTCTTGCGAACCTCGTAATCGATGATCACCGTAGTCGTATCATCCTTGCGTTCGATCTTGATGGCTTCTGGCGGCAGACTGCGAATGTTGTTGATAGTAAGGAGGCTGTCCAGACTGGACTGTATTTCCTTGTTCGTCATATCAGCAAAGTTTTCTTTCTTCGACAGACTTTCAAGCGATCCCGAAACCGAACTATCCTCGATGTAGACCGGAATCAGCTTGATGGCCACAGTAATAAACGATACCAGCACGAGCAAATAGAACAGGTACTGCATCATTGATGCACCTGTTTGCTGCTTTGGCAGGGCAATCGATCCCATAGACGACCTGGAGACAGTCTGACACATACGCATAGTCCTGATAAGTAAACGTAGTCTCAGTATAGCTGGATCGTAGCACTTGCGACTGACCGGGGCAGGCAGCGCCTGCTATTCGATAAGCCCTGTTCTTGAAAACGAAGGAATTGAGAAGAAGCTCTCCCAATGCATCCAGATTGCGAAAGCGCGCCCAACGATATTGTTCTCCGGCACCATACCGATATAACGGCTATCACGACTTCGATCCCGGTTGTCGCCCAGCAGGAAGAAATTGCCCGCCGGCACCTTCCATTCTGCCTGCAGCCCTGAGGGGCCGCTCTCTTTCTGAATTCTATAGGTGGCGCCGCCAAGCGACTCTTCGTAAATGAGCTCCTTGGGATTATCCGGTGGAAGCGCTGCGAGCAGCCGCTCTTCAACCGGCTCACCATTGACGTACAGTGCCTTGCCAAGAAGCGTGACAGTGTCGCCGGGAAGCCCGATCACGCGCTTGATATAATTGGTCCGATTGTCTTCAGGATTTCGGAACACCATTACGTCACCACGCTCTGGCTCGCCCAGATCCACGATTTCTGTACCTAGAACAGGCAAGCGTAGCCCATAGGTAAACTTGTTGACGAGGATGAAGTCGCCGACCTCGAGCGTCGGCAGCATGGACTGTGAAGGGATCTGAAAGGGCTCGACGATAAAAGAGCGCAGGATCAGCACAATGAAGAGAATGGGAAAGAATGATCGACAATACTCGACAATGAGTGGCTCAACCGGCTGGCTCGTACGCGTATCGCCCTGGGTCGCACCATCTACTGTCCAGCCCTGGCTGATTCGGGTCTCGCCAACTGCCGGCGCCGGCGCGCTGGTCTGCTGCGGTGCTGGTTGACGCTTTTTCGCAAAAACCAGCGCGTCGACAAGCCACACAGCGCCGGTAATTAATGTCAGCGCTACCAGAATGAGCGAGAAGTCGAAATCCATCATGTACGAGTATCCGTTTCCAAGGTCGCCGTTACCATGTGGGCTGGGTTGGCTGGCGCAACTTTAACTGTCGATCTTCAAGACTGCAAGGAAGGCATCCTGAGGGATTTCCACGCTGCCGACCTGCTTCATCCGCTTCTTGCCCTCTTTCTGCTTCTGCAACAGTTTCTTCTTCCGGGACACGTCGCCACCATAACACTTGGCGGTCACGTTCTTTCGCAGGGCCTTGACCGTCGTACGGGCAATGACCTGCCCACCGAGTGCGGCCTGTATCGCGACGTCGAACATCTGCCGCGGTATCAGCTCCTTCATCTTCTCTGTCAACTGCCGTCCCTTGTAGGCCGCATTGTCGCGATGAATGATCAGTGCCAGCGCATCAACCTTTTCAGCGTTGATCAGCACATCCAGGCGCACCAGGTTGGCAGCCTGGAAGCGAACGAAGTGATAGTCGAGCGATGCATAACCGCGACTGGCGGATTTGAGTTTGTCGAAGAAATCGAGCACGACCTCTGCCATTGGCATTTCATAGCTCAGCGAGACTTGAGAACCGAGGAACTGCATGCTTTTCTGCACTCCGCGCTTCTCGACACAGAGGCTGATAACATTGCCGAGGTAGTCCTGTGGCACGAGAATATTCGCTTCGACGATCGGCTCACGCATCTCCTCTATGCTGCCCAGATCCGGTAGTCGCGATGGATTGTCCACCGAGACCACTTCGTTCTGCTTGGTCAGCACCTCGTAGATAACGGTCGGGGCCGTTGTGATGAGGTCGAGATCGTACTCCCGCTCGAGCCGTTCCTGAATGATTTCCATGTGCAGCATGCCTAGAAAGCCGCAGCGGAAGCCGAAGCCCAGCGCATCGGAGCTCTCGGGCTCGAAAAAGAGCGAAGCATCGTTGAGCGTCAGCTTGTCCAGCGCGGTCCGGAAATCTTCGTAGTCATCCGAAGACACCGGGAACAGTCCCGCATACACCTGAGGCTGAACCCGCTTGAAACCCGGTAGCGACTTCGTACTGCCATTCGATGCATGCGTGATGGTATCACCGACCGGCGCCCCATGGATATTCTTGATACCGGCTACGACAAAGCCCACTTCGCCCGGCCCCAGCTGCGGCTGCTCGGTCCGCTTCGGTGTAAACACACCCAGCGAAGTCACGAGTTCCACCACGCCATTGGACATGATCTTGATCTTGTCGCCCTTTTTGAGCGTGCCATGTTTGACGCGAACAAGCGAAACCACTCCGAGATACGGGTCGAACCAGGAGTCGATGATGAGGGCCTGCAAGGGCCAGTCTTCTTCAGTTTCAGGCGGTGGAATGCGTGCCACCAACTCCTCGAGAATATCTTCGATACCGATACCGGCCTTGGCGCTGCATTCAACCGCATCAGTCGCATCGATACCGATGATTTCCTCGATTTCCTTGCGAACCCTGTCAGGCTCGGCCTGTGGCAGATCCATCTTGTTGAGGACCGGCAGGACCTCGAGACCCATTTCGATAGCGGTATAGCAATTCGCCACAGACTGAGCCTCGACACCCTGGGCGGCATCCACCACAAGCAAGGCGCCTTCGCACGCGGCCAGTGATCGCGATACTTCATAGCTGAAGTCGACGTGACCGGGCGTGTCGATAAAGTTCAGCTGATACACCTTCCCGCTACGGGATGTGTAGTGCAGCGTGACACTCTGCGCCTTGATGGTGATACCGCGCTCACGTTCGATGTCCATCGAATCAAGCACCTGGGCCTGCATTTCGCGCGCCTCAAGGCCGCCGCAGTGCTGTATGAAGCGGTCTGCAATGGTGGACTTGCCGTGATCGATGTGTGCGATGATTGAAAAATTTCTGATGGAATCGAGTTTCTTCACATTGCCGGTCCTGAAAAAAAAGCCCGTAATCATAACAAGACTACGGGCTTCTAGACAGCATTCAATAGAGACGCTTCGCTCAGTCCTCGATGCGCATCACCACGAAGGCCGGATTGCCGTTGCGGATGATCAATACGGGGATCGACTTGTCGTTCGGCAATTTGCCGACAATCGTTCGCAGATCGCCTACCGAATTGACCCGCTCATTGTTCACCGTGCTGATGACGTCCCCTGCCCTGATGCCGGCAGCCGCTGCTGGTCCTGCCATCACATTCGTAACCACTACACCGCCGCTGATCTGCAATTGCGCCTTTTCCTCGGCAGTCAGATCGCGAACTTCCAGATTCAGGGTACTGGCATCGGTCGACGGTCTCTTGCCTGTCGTCGCAGTAACTTCATCACTTCCTGGAACCTGACCGACGATGATGTCAAGTGTCTGCCGCTCGCCTGCGCGGATGATTTCAAGTTCAGCCTCGGTGCCCGGCTTGACTCGACCAACGAGATGAGGCAGTTCGGAAGAGAGGTCGATTTCGTCATCCTCGAACGACAGGATGACATCACCCGGCCTCAGACCCGCCTTGGCGGCTGGCGATTCAGGCATGACCTGTGCAACAAGGGCACCATGAGGCTTTTTCAGACCGAACGATTCCGCCAGGTCACGATTCACTTCCTGAATGAGCACACCCAGCCAGCCGCGACTCACCTGCCCCGTCTCCCGAATCTGTTCTACAGCGTTCATTGCGACATCGATAGGAATGGCGAAAGACACGCCCATGAATCCGCCAGAGCGGGTATAGATCTGGGAATTGATACCAACCACTTCACCGTCCAGGTTGAATAGCGGACCACCGGAGTTACCCGGATTGATCGCGACGTCAGTCTGGATAAACGGCACGTAGTTCTCACTCGGCAGGCTTCTGGCCAACGCGCTGACGATGCCGGCAGTCACTGTGTAATCGAAACCGAAGGGCGAGCCTATGGCCAATACCCATTCACCGACTTTCAGTTTCGAAGACTTGCCGAGCTTCAACACAGGCAGGTCATCCGCCTTCACCCTGAGTACCGCAAGATCAGTGTCCGGATCGGTACCAACCAGCTCGGCAACAAGCTCACGCCGATCAGCCAGGCGAACAATGATTTCATCGGCGCCTTCTACAACGTGATTGTTGGTCAACACGATGCCGTCGGCAGAAACGATAAAGCCGGAGCCGGTCGATTGCATTTGCCGAGGCATCTGCCCGTTGCCGCCAGGGCCTGGTAATTGATCACCGAAGAAATGGCGGAAGAATTCGGGAATCTGCTGCAGATCGGGATGGCCGCCATAACCAGCAGGACTGGGTGAAGCCCTACTCGTGCTAATATTGACCACGCCAGGCGAGGCCTCTTCGACAAGTTCCGTAAAATCGGGCAGGCTTGCCGCCCTGGCGGCACCGGTCAGCATCAGGCACCAGACCAGGAAACTGAATATCAGCGCTCGTTGCGGACCTTCGGTCTGTCCGCTTCGCATGACTTGAGGCATTAATAATCTCCATATATGAGTCGAACCGGTTGACCAACCGGCATGGCAGAGAAAACCTATACTTGGGGATGCAGCCTTACCTCACAATAGCTCAGTGGTGACAGATTCTTAACCAAGCGTGTACCGAGGATCATGCCGAGCATCCCTGAACCTGCAGCCAGCAGGTCCTGCTGGAGCGCGCTAACATCCGTGTTGAAGCTGGTGACAGCTGCGTACGAAACCACAGTACCGACTATAAGCCCGATGAGCGGCAGCCCGTAAAGCAGGACTGTCATTTTTAGCAAAGAGCCACTGCCAATTTCAAGCCTGCAGACGGTACCGATAGCCGCTTTGCCCCGCCAGTCGTCGCCATTAGCCAGTTGCTCCACCTTAAGGGTGATTGGTTTATCTGATTTTCGACGCAGGCGCACCAATAGCGACTGTCCACAGCCGCGGCCTTCGTCGCATCTGGCGCACACGCCGGCGCTGCCTGCTGCGACCGCTTCGAGCTCGATCTGCGTATCGCTAATGGCCGAAACACGCACCAGCGCATTCACCTTGCCTTCACTCGGCAAGCAATGCTGTTCTGGAACATTCAACTCAGTCTTACCTCACTTGAAGTCGGGTTCGCTGTACACAACCTTATGCCAGCATGGATACTGTGGCACAGTTGCAGCCACCGACGTATAAAAAGACCTTCAGATGACGATAAAGGAACACCACCACGTCTACGACGTGCTCATAATCGGCAGCGGCGCCGCAGGACTGACTGCAGCGCTGAGACTGCCTCAAAACCTCTCGGTCGCCGTTGTGAG
>TARA_R100000306_G_scaffold62599_1_pt1 | contig 18425 bp, 21 predicted proteins | sample TARA_R100000306 | Tara Oceans TARA_R100000306 (sample SAMEA2620824) | marine metagenome | biome: marine biome (ENVO:00000447); feature: mesopelagic zone (ENVO:00000213); material: "saline water (ENVO:00002010), including plankton (ENVO:xxxxxxxx)" | depth 1000 m | reverse complement strand
GGCGCCGAGCGTCTGGTCAAGCTGGACGCCCTCGAGTCCGCGAAGATGTTCGAGGTGATCGAGTACAACGTCGGCGGTGAGAACTACGTGAGCATTGCGCCTGTCGGGACGCTGGACGGTGGAGATCTGGCCAGCTGTAACCCGGCCATCAATCCTGACTGTCCGCCTCAGCCGGTTCCACCTGTCGAAGGCGAGTAGCCTTTCAAAGCGGCCCTGCGCGCCCAGCGATCAGGGTCTATACCCTCGGCTAGATCGGGTTCCAGGGGCGTCGGTTCCGCGAGGATGGCGCAGGCCAGTTGCTCGGCCAGGAGCGGCGCCAGTGCCAGGCCCTTTGATCCGAATGCGGTCATGTACCAAAGCCGACCCTCCTGACAGAGTGTTTCGGCTAGGCTGTGGTTCTGGCTGGCACTGTTGCGACCGTGTGGAATTCGAGCGTTTCCAACCACCGGCATGTAATCTGTCGATGCACAACGAATGGCTGCGCGCTCTTCACGGCTGATGCCAGTGCTGTCAAGCTGAGCTGCCAGTTCCGGCAGAGTCCTGGCCAGCTGTCGGCTGTTGTCGCTCATTTCCTCCTCGCTGATGCCCCTATCGCTTCTATTAACGGCGTAACTTGCCCCAAAGGTCAGCCATACCGTGCTATCCGTATTCAGCAGTGGTGGCATGACGTAGCCGTCGCCGCTTAGCACCTGGTTGGGCATCTGTGCCATGCTCAGCGTGTTGTCAGCGGCGATACACACTGAGCTGATCTGCCCGCGGATCGGGCGCAGAGGCAGGTGAGTTGGCGCCAGCTCATCGCCCGCCTGAGGATGTCCCCCAGCCCACACCACCGCATCCCAATCTCCGGTCTGAACACTCTGGTGAGTGAGCACCTGAATGTCGTGGGCCGCCAGAAGATGCTCACACAGCTTCGCCGGTTCCAGGGTGCCACCCTGCGGCATCGCCGCAGCCGGACAGTCGAGATCCGCGCCTGCCAGCCGCGCGGCATCCCGGAAACTGAGTGATCGGATGAAGCGCTCCGGATAAACCGCCTGCTGATGAAGCTGGCTCATACGAGCCCGTTCACGCTCATTCTGCGCGAGATGCAGGACCCCGCAGTGCTGCCACGGCGGCCGTGGTCCTGCTTCAGAATGTGACTCTCGGCCAAATTGTCGCTGATAGAAGCGATGTGCGAATTGATAGCTGAGTACATGGAGGCGGTTCTCGCGCGACCAGGCCAGAGCAGGCTTGATATACAGCGCGCCCTGTCGGTTGCCCGAAGCACCAGTGTGCGCCAATGCGCTGCGTTCAAATACGCTCACTCGAGCACCCCTGGACGCAAGGGCATGCGCCAAATTGCAACCAGCCAGCCCACTACCGAGTATTGCGATACGAGGCGCCTTGATATCGTGGCGGCGAGTAATACGGCACCCGTCGAGCTGTTCTGGCAGCCACGGGCCGCAAGCCAGCGACGCTGAGTCTTTCGACACCAGCAGGTCGAGGACCACACGACCATCGGCCAGGACCAGGCGTTGGCTGGCGAAGAAGGGTAGGGGTAACTCTCGTTGGAAGTCCCTCATTATATGCTGCCGCGAGGACGTGGACGGCAGGAGATGGCTGAACTGCTGAGCATCCCCGAGCCACTCCAATAGCTCGCTCAAGGCTTCAGGGGCAAGGAGATGACTCACGCGTGCCCTGCAATATAACCTGGAGGTCCGTGGGGCTGTCTCAATGAACCGTGAACCCAAGGCCAGCAGGAGCAGTGGAAAAGCCATATTCAATGAGGAAAAATCGGCCTCGAAAACAGCGGCTGGCGCGGTCGATACCGCAGCTACATGATCCAGCCAGTCAGCGTCAATCGCATGGGCCAGCGTCTCGAGTCGACTTCGAAGCGCAGGACTCAGCGTCTTATCGGCCGCAAAGAATGGTGTGCTCAGTGTGCCGCCCCATTTGTGCTGCTCGCTTCGACCTGATTACCACCCGCTCGTTTGGCTTCACGCAGGTTACGGTCGGCCCCCTGAATCAGGTCTTTGATATCTGGCTGCTTGTGAGGCCAGAGCGTCATGCAACCGCAGCTAATGGTAACCACAGCATGTTGAGGTGAGCCTTCGTGGGGTAACTTCAAGGCAAGTACCGAGTCGACAATAGACCGAGCCAGTAGCAGCGCATCTGCCGGATTCATGTCCGGCGTCAGCAGTGCGAATTGCTCGCTGGAGTAGCGGCACAACAAGTCACTCTGGCGGCGGGCTTTCTGCTGAATGGTTTCTGCCACCTGAATCAGCGTCCGGTCACCGGTCGCCCGGTCGTACTGTTCGTTGTAGTGAGTAAAGGCGTCGATATCGAACAGTAGCAGCGATACCGATTGGCGGCCGCGCTTGGCCCTCAGCCATTCATGGCTGAGCTGACGGTCGAAGTGTCGTCTGTTGCCGATGCCAGTCAGATCATCAGCCAGACTCAGCTGCTCGATCTGCACCCTGGCAGCCTTGAGCTCTTCGCGCTCAGTCGCCAGCAGCAGATCCTGCAGGAACACCCGTCGGCTTTCGCGCTCGAAACGATAATTCGCCAGCAGCACGATCACGGAAAGCACGCTGTAAACCAGCATGACGTAGAGGCTCTGTTCCGCCGGTAGCCGAATCCACAGGCTCGTTGCGAAATACTGCATGTACCACATACAGATTACGATGATGAGTGTGACCTGGAAACGCAGTCGCGTTAGCAGGCAGATAAACAAGAGCAAAAGCAGGGGGCCGAGCTGGTAGGAGAAGTGAAGATGCTCGGCAGCCACGCCGGTGATAAAGAGCAGGGTGGCCTGCGAATACAGTGAAAACAGTACCAGTAGGGTCGGATAAAGCGATCCCACCGCTGGCACCATTGTTCGGACCGCCATCGCGACGACAGCAAGCGAGGCCAGTAGCAACGCACCAGCTCGCAAGAGAATAGTCAGCCAGGCCTGGTCCGGCATCGCCCAGAAATCATTCACACCCGATATCAGGATGAACAATGCACCCAGCAAAGCGAACAGGCGATTGGTCCGGGCATGTTGTTCGTCATGGGAGGCAATGAATGTCCGCTCGAGTTCAGCGGGAAAATTCAGCCGTGAGGAGGGCCTGGCCAATGCCTCGGCTGCCTTTTCTGCCAGGGCTGATGGGCTTGTTTCTGTGATCTGGTTCCGGACTGTTTGCATAGCTTCACTGCTCTTTTCAAACACACACAACTCTTAACGCCAAACGCCTACCAAGTTGGTTAACCCTGAACCAGACTGAGATCATTACAGAAGTTCCAGGAGAACGGGGTCATGTTAGCAAAATTCAACAACAAAAGTGGTGGCGACTCTACGTTGCATGACTCGCAGAAATTGGCATCGATGACTAATTCAAGGTTAGGCCAGATTCTGGTCAACCGTGGGTATGTCACACAGAAACAGCTTGATCTGGCACTGCAACAACAAGCCGAGGCGGTCCGCGCTGGTCGGGGCGAAGCCCTGCGACTTGGCGAACTGCTCGTGGCTCAGTCGCTCATCAGTGAGCGTGATCTCAGGCGTGCACTTAAGCAGCAATCGCGGCTGCGCTTCGCGGCCACGGTTCTGGCCGCAATCAGTGCACCACTGCAGCCGATGCTGGCTATGGCCGCAACGACTACTGCGCCGGTTATCGTGCCTGCGCCGAAGCCGACTGAGACTGTTGCAGCCAAAGGGTACATGATCGCTGGTTTGCAGCCTATGGCGGAGTCTGAGATGGCAGGCATCACTGCTCAGGGTTTCGACGAAAGACTGGCTACGCGCCTCGATGAACAGACGCCGATAGGCTATGAAGCCGACAAACGGGACATTCGCAAAGCCTCTGCGCTGGAATCCGAACAGGGGCTCGATGGTGTAAAGGTTCTTGGCCAGCTCGGCAAGGTCCTGCTGCCAATAACCCAGGTGCTGGATTCAGATATTGAAGTCGTTGGTGTCCACATATCGGACGATCGTATCAAGCCCCTCTTTGACGACACTGGCGCAATGAACGTCATTCTGCCCAATCTCATTGAACGGGTTAGTTTCCGGGATATCAGACCGGCTGGTCAGGTCGGCGGCCCAACCTTCGGAACTATCCAGCTCGAGGGTATCCGCTTCAGCGACGAAGCCAGCATCAAAATCCGTCCGTTCTAGCGACAATCGCTCAGCAGTAGAAATACAGAAGGCGCCACCAGGGCGCCTTCTGTCTATCGTGGCTCTACAAGCGCACCTTTTATTTGCAGCCTGGATAGCATGAGCGGCAAGCGCTCATGCTGTCACGCGCTTGCTATCGCCCGGCCATGACCCGCAGCCGCTGACCTGGCCGCTGCGCCATAGAGCGAAGGCGCCGCAGTCTTGCCTCGCAAAACATCCATGATGCGCTCTACACGCTGCTGGCTTAGCTGGATAATCTTCTGATTGACCCGATTGAGACTGCTGACCGCCTTGAGAAGATCCTCTGCTTCTGTCAGCAGTTCGAAAGCCTTGGGTACGCGCTCACGAGCGAGCTGACGGAATTTCTCGATGGTCAGATTGTTGGCCTTGAGCCATGAGGTCTTGAGACCGGCGTTCCGCTCAATCTGCTCGAGACAGGTGATCTTTTTTTCGCCGGCCAGTTTGAACTTTTCCAGCTCGCCTTGCTCGAGAAAGGTTCTTTCGAAACGCAGGAGGCGATGGAGTTGCTGAAGACTGGCGATATCGGAACGAAGGAGATCCAGAAGGGACTGAATGTTTACTGCTTGATTTGACATACTGTTGCCTGCTTCCTGACCTGTGGGACCAGTCCCACAGGTTCGTTACTACTAGAAGCTAAGCAACTTTCCTGCCACAGATCGAGAGTTGACCTGGTATTCGCCAGAATCGATGCGGGCCTTGAGATCCGCCACGCGATCGGTATCCACTTCAGGCAGATCGGAGATCTGACTTTCGAGCTTCTGCAGACTGCGGGCCTGGGCACTCAGCACTACGGAATCACCCGCAGCGGTTTTGCCTTTTTCAGGCGCAGGCGCTGCTGGCTTGGCCTGAACACTGGCCTCACGCGTTTTCGCCGCATCTTTGGAAGCAGAACTTAAGGGGTTGTCTTTCCCCGGAACGCCACTGAACCCGTTGATATTCATGATTCGATACCTGCTGTCGTACAGCTGTAACCTGAATTTGTCTGCGCCTTCCCAGCGCCCATATTCAATATATCGGCCACCGCTCGAAAAACTTTAGGACTGAATTGAAAAATTTCTCCGGCGGCAGTTTTGCGCCTATGCCTACTATAGCAGCCATGCAGAGCGCTTTCTGCAACGGCTATTTTTTGCCGCCATTGCAGAGTGACTCCGGGAGCCTAGAGGATAACCTCGACTTCTCCACGGGCGACGACTCGTCCGCGAACCACCCGTTCAGAACTCAGGTTGCGGACCGATATCTGCTGGCCCACTGTGCCATCAGACAAAGCCTCGCCCTGCATGCGAATACTGATACCTGCGGTACTCGCCACAATGATCACCCGATCGCCTCGAGCGACGGCCTTTTCCTTGACCATCATGCCTGGACTCAAGGTTTCACCAGCGCGGATGGTGCGCTTGCTGCGCCATCCCCTGAGCGACTTCCGGTCGCGAAAATAGCCCCGCTGTAACTTGCTGATGTCGGTATCGACCGCAATCAGTTCCGCGTCGGCAACGCTACCGCCGCGCGGTATTGCGTGACGCGCCTGCATGACACTCACCGTGTGAACGATTCGGACCTGGGTATAGATCGTCCATTGCTCTGGCGAATCGCAGGAAATCTTCAGCACCAGCCGACCGCCACTATGCAGCGCCTTGCTGTCATCGCGACTGTTGGACTCAGGTGCGAGCGCTTCAGGCATTTGTCGACAGGCAGGATAGTTCAGCCGAGCATCGGGTGAGTTGATCTCGTACTCGAGGCGCTCGCCTTCGGTGTCCAGATTCAGTCCCCTTACATAGGCACGCATGAAAGACTCAGTAGCCGCAAGCACCTGCTGCTGCCAGACCGGCTCTTCGCCCGGCGTTGCCGAGGCGCTAAAAGTAGCACCCATCAACAGGCACAGACGTATCATCTGTACACAGGTCCACCGCTTGGGCTGAGGGATCTTGAATTGGTACATATCACTGTCCTGGCAAAATAGAAATATCCAGAATCTTGCCTATGCTTGGGGGAGGCCTGAAATGACTGTGACTGTCCCTGCGGCAGCAAGCTACTGAAGATAGCTAAAGCAAATACCAGGCCATTCAGCGTAGAGAGGAGTATTCAGGCATGGCCGGCGTTCTAGACAGTGTTAATCAGCGTACACAGCTCGTCGGCCAGAATCGACTGGAGCTCCTGCTGTTCAGACTGCGCGGCAAGCAGATCTACGGTATCAATGTTTTCAAGGTCAAGGAGGTACTGCAGTGCCCCAAGTTGACCATGTTGCCACAGCGGCATCCGGTTGTGAGAGGCGTGGCTCACGTCAGGGGCGGCACGATTCCGATCATGGATATGGGCATGGCCACTGGCCAGCAGGGTATTCCGGCCGAAGAAATCCCTGAGTGCTTTGTCATCATTACCGAATACAACCGCAAGACCCAAGGCTTTCTGGTCTCGGGTGTAGAACGCATCGTCAACCTGAACTGGGGCGACATGCAGCCACCGCCGAAGGGCGCTGGACCAAACAGCTATCTCACCGCTGTGACCAGAATCGAAGATACGCTCATTGAGATCATCGATGTCGAAAAGATTCTGGCCGAAGTGGCGCCAACGCGTGACACCGTAGCAGCGGAGTTCATCGACGAGGACGTCAAGGAGAGCGTCAAGGACAAATCCGTGCTCGTGGTCGACGATTCATCTGTGGCAAGACGGCAGATCGTCCACTGTATGCAGGCTGTAGGCCTGAATGTGGTAACAAAGAACAATGGCCGGGAGGCCCTGGAGTATCTGGAAAGCCTGGTGGCAGACGGCAGTGATATCCGCGATCATCTGAGCCTGATGATTTCCGACGTCGAAATGCCCGAGATGGACGGCTACACGCTCACGACGCTGTGTAAAGGCAATCCGCAGCTGCAGAATCTGTTCATTATGCTTCACACCTCGCTTAGCGGCGTGTTCAACAAGGCGATGGTAGCCAAGGTTGGAGCCGACGACTTCATGGCGAAGTTCAGTCCCGACGAGCTTGCCCAACGAATCAATGAAATTATCAGGGATGAATCCCGCAGCGAATGACCTTTGAGGCGCACGAATACGATGTGTTCAGAAACTTTCTCGAGCGTAGCAGCGGGATTGTTCTTGGCGACAACAAACAATACCTGGTAGCAAGCAGGCTTCGGCGTATTCTGATCGAAACCGGCGTGTCCAGCTTGACGGAGTTGGTGAGGCGCATCGATGTGCGCCATCCGCTACCGCTGCGTGAAGCCGTCATCGATGCCATGACGACCAACGAGACGCTCTGGTTTCGCGACATGCATCCTTTCAACAACCTGCGTGAGCATATCCTGCCCCAGTGCTATGGCCTCGAGCCGATTGGGGCCACCCGTCCTGCCCGGAGCGGGCCGAATGCAGCAGGTCTGGCCAACTTGGCCTCGCGACAGTTGAGAATCTGGTCGGCAGCCTGTTCGACTGGCCAGGAGCCGTATTCTATTGCCATGACGCTAGAGCAGTTCAGGCTGCATCAGGGTGCGGAAAGGCTCAATGCGAAAATTGTTGCAACTGATCTCTCAGCCCGTGTTCTCGATAATGCCAAAGAGGGCCGTTATGACCAGCTGGCGCTCGGCCGCGGTCTCGACCAGAGCACGCTGACACAGCACTTCATCGACCGCGGTAACGGTACCTGGGAAGTGGGGCCAAAGCTGAAGGCGATAGTGGAGTTCAAGATCCTCAACCTTCTCGACAGCTTTAGCGGACTCGGTCAGTTCGACATCATCTTCTGCCGTAACGTGTTGATCTATTTCGCCGGTCCGGTCAAGAACGATATTCTGCAACGAATGCACGCCGCGCTAAAGCCTGGCGGCTTTCTCATGCTGGGTGCATCAGAGTCACCGGGGGCATTGTCTGATAAATTCAGGATGACCCGCTTCACTCCCGGCATTGCCTATCAGCGAATCTGACTGACGCCAGGGCCTCTGGGGTATTCACGTTCTCGAACATCTGCGCGCTGTCTGAAAAGTTCACCTCTCGTATCGTCAGCTGTCTTGCCCACGCCATCATGCCCGGCTGACGCTCGCGCGGAATGGCCATGAAATTCGGCAGCTGCTGTAGTGCGCTTTTTCTTAGCAGGCAGTGCAGGGGTTGGGTGCGTTCCCCGTCGCTGGCCATGAAGCCGTCCACGCCAGGCTCGGCCTCGGCCGCGGCAAGCATGCGTTTTGCGAAGCATGGGCCGAGTTGGGGTGAATCGCAGGGAACGATGAATACCCAGTTCGACTGCAGGTGTACTGAAGCCGCAGCCAGGCCGCCCAACGGCCCCCTGAAGCTCGTATCCAGATCCTGGACCACCAGACCACCGAGGCCCCCGGCGATTTCACGGTAACGATCGAGATTCCGGTTCGCCGAAATGAGTGGTCGAATTGGGGTGCCGGTAAAAGCTGCAAGCGTAGCTTCGATAAAGGTGGTGTTGCCAAGACTGACCCATCCCTTATCCTGCCCACCCATCCGTTCGCCACGGCCGCCGGCCAGAACAATGGTATCCAAATGCTGATGGGGTGAGGACATAAGAGCTCATCCGTGCGCGTTCAAGATGCAAAAGGTTGGCCTGAGGCTGCAGGTGAATGCAATACTCTCGTCTGGCCACTACTTACAGATTACAGGAGTCCTCATGGCAAAGTCTCTTCAGGAACAACTGATGCAGGCTGGCTTGGTCGATAGCAAGAAAGCCAAATCGATTAAGCAGGAAAAGCGCAAGGCAACCAAGCAGGCACCCAAGCCCAAGAAATCGGAAAAGGTCGATACCGCCGCAGAAATGGCTGCCCGACGAAGGGAAGAGCAACAGGCGCGTGATCGGGCACGGGCACAGCAGGACAGCGTACTGCGGAAGCGTCAGGAGTGTACTGCGCAGGTTCGGCAGATGGTGGAAACAAACCGGGTAAAGCACGGTCAGGAGGCTGGGCTGCGTGAAGATGCTGAAGTGCCATTCCAGTTTGTCGATCAGCGCAAGGTGAAGAAAATCCGGGTAGACAGGGCGCAACAGGGTGCACTACAGCGTGGGCAGCTCGCTATCGTGACCAGTAAAGGCCGTTACGAATTGGTCCCTGCAGAGACTGCACAACGTATTATCGATCGCGAACAGGCGCTCAATGTCCTGCTCGCAGAACTCCAGATCGACCCGATCGCAAGCTCGGTGCTGTTGTTCAACAAACAGAGTGGCCTCAGACCCGAGGACGCCAAGACAGATGCTTCGAGCGATGACAATGATGACCCTTATGCCGATTACCAGATCCCGGACGACCTCATGTGGTAGGCATGCCTGGCGTTTCGCCTGCGCTGCCGCCGCCGCATTATCGGCTGAACCTCTGCTCGCTGAAACGGAAGAGTCGGCAGACACCTCCGCAAATCAGGCCACAGCCGAGCAAGCTGCGGAAGTCAAATCGGTTGTTGGCGCGTTGGCTCTGTATCGACCTGAGTATCTCGGGGGTGAAGACTACGAGCTGACGGCCTTGCCCTTCCTGGACCTTCAGTACAATCAATATTTTCTTAATCCGATAAACGGGGCGGGTGTCGGTATCCGTCCGGTCAAGGCGCTTACCATAGGGCTTGGCCTGGGCTACGCCTTTGGCAGGGATGAGGACGATGGCGACCGCCTCGAAGGCCTCGATGATATCGACGGCGGTGCGAAGCTCAACTTCTTCGCCGACTACAAGTTCAGGGTCGAAAATCTCGGTGGGCTGCTGAACGCCGGTTATACGCTGGGCCTTTCAGTCGATCACCAAATTAGCGGGAGCAATACCGGCGTGAGTGGGGATATTAGCTTGAGCCGAAGCGATCGTCTGGGCGAACGCTTTCTGCTCATTAATGGTGTCAGTGCCAATTTCGGCTCCGCTTCCTTTCAGGAGGCCTGGTTCGGTATCAGCGAACGGCAATCAATAAACAGCGGTCTGCCGGCCTATGACAGTGACGATAGCTTCCATGCCGCCGGTGTCTCCAGCCGACTGCTGTACTTCATTACGCGCGAGCTTAATCTGATAACCGCCATCAGCTACCAGCAGCTGATCGGCGATGCTGGCGACAGTCCCGTTGTCGAGAGCCAGGATCAAATAAGCTATCAGCTTGGCTTTAGCTACGCCCTGTAGCGAAATGCCCTGATATGATGCGCGGCTGATAGAGGTCGCTGCATCTTTGCAGTGCGATTTTCACCGCCTCCGCACCATTACCACTCCGTGTTCGCGCCAAAACCTTCCACTTGAATCAGCAACCATTTGAATTTTATACATAAATCATGTGGCATGCTTTCTGCTACCACCAGTTCAGCTACACACACCACGCAAGGAACTGTGCATGAACTGGTCAACTTCATTCAAGGCAGCCGCCATCAGCTCGGCGATTTCACTGGGCGTCTCAGCAGGCAGTGCCCACGCAGAGAAACTCGGTTTCCCCGAAAAGGAGGAGCTGAGATTCGGCTTCATCAAGCTGACCGATATGGCTCCGCTGGCCATAGCCTATGAGAATCGCTACTTCGAAGATGAAGGACTGTATGTCTCGGTGGAAGCCCAGGCAAATTGGAAGGTACTGCTCGACGGCGTGATCGATGGCCAGCTCGATGGTGCCCACATGCTCGCCGGTCAACCACTCGCAGCAACCATGGGCTATGGCACCAAGGCCAACATCGTCACGCCGTTCTCCATGGACCTCAACGGCAACGCCATTACAGTATCTAACGACGTGTGGGCGCAGGTGAAGCCCAAGCTGCCGATGGATGCTGATGGCAAGCCGGAGCATCCCATCAAGGCCGACGCACTCAAGCCGGTCGTCGACAAGATGAAGAACGAAGGCAAGCCGTTCAAGATGGGCATGGTCTTCCCGGTGTCGACCCACAACTATGAGCTGCGATATTGGCTCGCAGCAGGAGGCATCCATCCTGGCTACTATGCGCCGCATAAGGGCGATACTTCAGGACAGCTGCAGGCCGAAGCGCTGCTGTCGGTGACCCCGCCACCGCAGATGCCAGCCACCCTCGAAGCGGGCACTATCAATGGCTATTGCGTTGGCGAACCGTGGAACCAGCAGGCAGTGTTCAAGGGCATCGGCGTCCCTGTCATCACCGATTACGAAATCTGGAAGAATAATCCTGAAAAGGTCTTCGGCATGACCGAAGCCTTCATCGAGAAGTACCCGAATACCGCAGTGCGCGTGACCAGGGCACTGATCAGAGCAGCCATGTGGCTGGATGAGAATAACAACGCCAACCGCGCCAAGGCCGTGAAGATCCTGTCTCAGCCGCAGTACGTGGGCGCTGATTACGACGTTATTGCCAACAGCATGACCGGTACCTTCGAATACGAGAAGGGCGACAAACGCCAGGTGCCGGACTTCAACGTCTTCTTCCGCTATAACGCCACCTATCCCTACTACTCGGACGCGATCTGGTACCTCACGCAAATGCGTCGCTGGGGCCAGATTGCTGAAGACAAGCCCGATGACTGGTACAAGGACCTGGCGAAGAAAGTCTATCGCACGGATATCTATACCAAGGCCGCCAAGTCACTGATCGAAGACGGACTGGCCAAGGCTGAAGACTTCCCTGATTTCGCTTCCGAGACCGGTTTCAAGCCTGTGCAGACTGAGTTTATCGATGGTGTGTCCTACGACGGCTCCAAACCCAACGCCTATATCGACAGCTTCAAGATCGGTCTGAAAACCGGCGATAAACTCTAAAGGAGCACAGTCATGGAAAACACAGCAGCCACGCCACAAGCCACAGCAGGTGCGACAGCGAAATCAGCGGTCATCGCACCCGTGCCGTCCGATCGCGATATCGACCTCGGCCAGTTGTTTTCAGTCACACTGAAACCATTCATAGCACCGGTCGTGGGCCTTGTGATCTTCCTCATGCTGTGGAACTTCGCAGCGAAGAATATCGAGACCTCGCTTGGCGCCTTTCCCGGCCCGGCTGCGGTGGCCGAGCAGTTCGGCAACCTCTACGACGAGCACAGAGTTGCCGGTGAAAAAAAGGCGGAATTCTATCAGCGGCAGGAGGCGCGCAATGCCGAACGCGTTGCGGCCGATCCCAGTTACGAGCCCCGAATTCGCGACTATACCGGCAAGGAGACCTTTCTTGACCAGATCGTCACCAGCCTGCTGACCGTGATGAGCGGTTTTGCGCTGGCGGCAATCATCGCCATTCCACTGGGCATTGCCATCGGCCTCAACAAGACCCTGAGTGCAGCGGTCAATCCGGTCATCCAGATCTTCAAACCGGTCTCGCCACTGGCCTGGCTGCCGCTGGTGACGATGGTGGTGAGTGCGGTGTATGTAACCAGTGATCCAATGTTCGCCAAGTCCTTTGTGACCTCGGTGATCACCGTGACGCTGTGCTGCCTCTGGCCAATGATGATCAATACCGCACTTGGCGTGGCGACCATCGACAAGGACCTGGTGAACGTGAGCCGCGTGCTCAGACTGCCAGCGCTGAAGCATGTTCAGAAAATCGTGCTGCCGGCTGCCGTGCCCCTCATCTTTACCGGTATGCGCATGTCATTGAGCATCGCCTGGATGGTATTGATTGCCGCTGAAATGCTCGCGCAGAACCCGGGGCTGGGCAAGTTCGTCTGGGATGAATTCCAGAACGGCAGCTCGTCCTCACTCGCCCGCATCATGGCCGCTGTCGTCGTGATCGGTCTGATCGGCTTCATGCTGGACCGCATCATGCTCACGCTGCAGCGCTACGTGTCATGGGACAAGAACACAGCCGCCAGCTGAAGCTGCGCGACGCAACAGACATTCACCTAGTGGAGAACAGCTCATGTCCATCACACTGAACATCGACCATATCGACATGGTTTTCGAGACCCCAAAAGGGCCATTCACAGCGCTGCAGAACGTGAGCCTGAAGATCAAGAAAGGCGAGTTCGTCTCGCTGATCGGCCACTCCGGCTGCGGCAAATCTACCGTGCTGAATATTGTGGCTGGCTTGTATCAGGCAAGCCGCGGTGGGGTGGTGCTGAACGGCACAGAAGTCAACGAGCCAGGCCCTGAGCGCGCCGTTGTATTTCAGAACCACTCACTGCTGCCATGGCTGACCGCCTTCGAGAACGTCGAGCTGGCCGTGGACCAAGTCTTCGGGCGCAAGAAGAGCAGGGCGGAGAAGAAGGACTGGATAGAGCACAACCTCCGGCTGGTGCATATGGAGCACGCCATGCACAAACGACCCGGTGAGATTTCAGGCGGCATGAAGCAGCGCGTGGGCATTGCCCGGGCCCTGGCGATGGAGCCACAGGTATTGCTGATGGATGAGCCTTTCGGTGCATTGGATGCACTGACCCGTGCCCATATGCAGGACTCGCTGATGGAGATCCAGAACGAACTCAACAACACGGTGATCATGATTACTCATGACGTGGATGAGGCTGTTTTGCTGTCCGATCGGATTGTTATGATGACCAACGGACCTGCCGCGACAGTTGGTGAGATACTCGAAGTGGATCTGGAAAGGCCGCGTGATCGGCTGGGGCTGGCGGAAGATCCTCAGTACACCCATCTGAGGTCTGAAGTGCTGCGCTTCCTGTATGAGAAGCAGCGGAAGGTTGAGGAGATCGGGAGTAAACGGGCGAAAGCGAAAGCTGGCTTTGGCAATCAGGGACGATTCAACGCGGCATAGTTCCGCAATGATGGCAGTTATTCACACAAGCGGAATCGTGTCGAGCGGGCTGATGGTGCCCGCCCGCTGATTCCCCACAACGTGGGTATAGATTTCAGTCGTTCGCAGGTCGCTGTGCCCGAGTAACTCCTGCACCGTTCTGATATCGCTGCCAGTCTCGAGCAGCCGAGTGGCAAAAGAGTGCCGGAAGGTGTGTGCCGTGACTCGCTTGCACACGCCACTCTTTGAGACAGCCGCGCGCAGTTGTCTGGCGTAGGCGCTGCTGTGAAGATGGTGGCGACAGACTAACTGGTCGTAAGGATTGACAGATTTCATGCAGGATGGAAAGAGGTACTGCCAGGGCGTCTGCCTGAGCACGCCTTTGTACTTTTTGAGCAATGCGGGTGGTAGCGAGGTGTAGCCGAAGCCTTCTGCAACATCATCTTCATGAATAGCCTTCGCTCTCTCCATCTGCTGCTCAATTCGTGCGAGCAAATTTGTTGGCAGGAGGGTGTAGCGATCTTTGTCGCCCTTACCGCCGAACACAAGGATAGACTTCCTCACCATACAGATGTCCTTCAGGCGTAGCCTTAGAACCTCATGAATGCGAAAACCACAGCCATAGAGCAGGGCAGTGATGAGCCAGTATTGACCGTCCAGATGCGCAAGAATAGCGCTCACTTCATGCGGAGCAAGCACCGTTGGCAGCCGTCTGGGTTTGCGCGACAGACTGTAAGCGAGGTCTTTGACCTCGATTTGAAGAACGTGCCTATACACGAAGATGACGGCGCAGAGCGCGATGTTCTGTGTGGCCCTGCTCACCGAACGATTCACCGCCAGATGATTGAGGAAGCGCTCGATCTCAGGGGCCCCCATGGTCTCTGGGTGTCTGGTGTCATTAAATAAGATGTACTGTCTGATCCAGTACAAATAGGTCTTTTCCGTCTGTAACGCGTAATGCCGTGTGCGGAGCTCCGTGCGCACACTTTCCATGAACCTGGACTTCATCAGAGATCCTTCTCTGTCTGTATATACATACAGTGTAATGAGTTTATCGGGTTCTGGGAAGGGCGCTGCTTAGTAAACCCGGGCGCGGCTGCTCGATATGGCGCTGCCGAGTTCGTCTAAGGTTCTGTCGTAAATAGAATTTTAGAATGTTAGGCGGTGCTTATGTGGCAGGAGTGTGCTCTGTTTGTGCGCGAGCTGGTTTTCTGCGGTGCCCACCTCGATGTTCCCTGGTACACCAGTCCAGAAAGCTCGCGCAGTTTCTTGTTCTAAAGGGATTTTCTGACATACTGAATGCATGAGATCAAAAAACGCGCACGAGGCTTTCGAAGCACGCATTGTAATAAGCTGTTATTTGTCGGCAGTGTCGCGGTAGGCCTCGGCGGGAGTAGTCCCTGGAGGCACCAGCTTTGGTTCGGTAGTCCGTCTTAGCTGCAGAATTCAGCTAATCTTTTGGCAAGCTCCGCCGATCGGGATTATGAGGCCGGTTGTAGTCTCGATCAGCGAGTCTGGACCGGCTTTCGAAGACGACATAGTCTCAATAGTGCAGGTTTTACGGCATGGGTAATTTGATCGAGACAGCCGGGTTTCAAGAGTGCAGCGTCTTCAAGCCCACGCCAAATAACAAGTGGTTGCTGCAGTCGCCAAGGCGCGGTGCGCCTTGGTACCTTCGCTGCGCTCAGCGCAGCAGAACCAAGCGTTACGTGGGTTTCGGATGTCTATCCTGATTAGGAGGGAGCCATAGAGTGCGAGACGATATTGCAGAGGGCTTCTTCCATACTATCGGCCGCCTCTTGGCCTATGTGTTTATAGACTTTCTGTACAACGGCGTTTTCTATTACTCCGGCTGGTTTGTACTCCGAATAGTTACTCTCGGAAACTACCCGCCGAAGCGAAACCCTTACAGCTGGGGTGGGGAGAATCATCCTCGAGGCTGGGTGGCGTTCGTGGGAGCTTGTACATGGATTGGGGTAGGTCTGCTTTATGCGAGTCACACCGGGTGGTGACCTACCACGTAACAAGGCCCTGTTGTCGGACCTTCACTCCGTGAGCTGCATTGCGAGTGGCTGCGCCACTTTATCGCAATCCAACTCACTCCGTTCAGGCCGCAAAGGGCGGCGTTAAAGGTGCAGACAAATGCTTCGCCACATAGCTGAGTGGTGGAAATCAACTTGGCAGTTTTTGATAACCATTGCTGCTTTAGCTCTGCCACCCCTGTGCCTAACAGGATATTGTTGGTACAAAGTCGCGACTGGCGAGGGCGCAGAGCAGTTTAGGCTAGGCTTTGTAGATATTCCGAAATATCTCGGTGCCGGTGCTTCGTATCTGGACGTGCTGATACTAAACATCTGCGTGTTGCTGGTTTTGGCTGTTGGATTTGCTGTTCGCTACTATCAGTATCGCCACGAAAGGGACTTTATGCGCAAATATGGCATTAAGGGCGGGACTGGCTTTGTGCGAGATCTAAGAGATCCAGATTCTTCACGCTCTTTCGACGGCGACTATGACCTTTAACAAGTTGCTGCAACCGGCATACGCTCTTCCACGGGTTTTGCGCATGTCGCTTCGCGCCATTATCGCGCAAAACCCGCTCCAGCGCGTACGCGGCTGAGCAAGGCGTTACATCTCATCTAGAACGGCGGAATAGCTATTGTCAAAAGTACGGCATTGCCGTATATTTTGCGTATGATATTTATCGAATCCACCACCTTCACAAAACTTCTTGGGAATTACCTCACTGACGAGGAGTATCACGCGCTGCAGGTGTATCTTCTCCAGAAGCCAGATGCTGGTGATCTGATTAGAGGGTCGGGCGGTGTCCGTAAAGTTCGCTGGGCTCCCGCTGGCTCTGGTAAAAGCGGCGGTATCAGAGCGATCTACTACTGGAAGAAGTCAGATCACGAAATATGGATGTTGACGCTGTACAGTAAATCAGAGCGAGCTTCTATTCCCGGGCACATGCTCAAACAGATAGCCGAGGCAATCAAAAATGACTAGCAGAGATCTTGGTGCAGAAATTCTGCAAGGCCTCAGTGAAATCAAAGAGTACAAGAAGGGCAATCTGGGTCTTCGTACTCGTGAGCTCGCTGAACCATCTCCACCACAGGTAATTCGCACAAAGCTCAGGCTTACCCAGTCTGCGTTTGCCGGACTCATGGGGGTCAGCATTCGCACGCTACAAGACTGGGAGCAGGGGCGCCGCGAGCCTCAAGGCCCCGCTGTGGCTCTACTTCGGATAGCTGAGCAGCATCCAGAAGTATTTGGCCAGCTTCACTGATGTCGAAGCTCGATGTAACAAACGCTTGCAGCGGACAAAGCCTTGCCGTCACCTTTTTTGCCAGTGGGCAAAAAAGCCGCCATCAAGACTTCGCGCGCTGAAGCGGGCGTTATGTCTTAAACAATGCATGAGCTATTGAGTCACCTGGAAGTGTGGAAAAAATCGAAAGTTAAGATTTTCGATTCCGAAGGGTACAAAGTGTCGATTTCAGAAGAGCAAGGTGATTCCAAGAAGGCTCGCTACATTGACTTGGGTTCCGATAAGTTGGTCGCCAGAGCAACCTTATGGGAAACAGGTGAGCTAGAGCTTGAAGCTCTCGACGCTCAGTCGGGTGAGCAAGTCCTACAGAAATCGGTTGTTGCACCTAAAATTTGGCAGCTGGACGACGAACTGAACTGGTGGCTGAGTGAAGTGAGCCTACGAGCAAATGAATAGACCTAGGTTAGAAATTAGGCTCTGCCGGCTGCTGACCGTCATCGGTCTCATTCTTTTGGTCTATGCGGCTTTAGTCCTTGCTTCCGACTGGCTGCCAGTCGATTTCTGGATGTCACTTAGTCAATTGTTTTCTGGCCAAGACCGCGACGCGTACTACAAAATAGTTGAGGTTGGCGGTAGAGAGCGGTATGAGGTAACGGCGCTCGTATTAGGATTTAGCCTTATCGTTCTGGCGATAATGTGCCGTGCCAGAGTCAGGACATAACCAGGCCATGCAAGGGACAAATTTCCGTTCCGTATTTTGTGCTTTCGCTCCGCTCAATGTTTGCACAAAATACTCCACTCCAATTTGCCCATGATGGCAGCGTTAGTTTTTCAGAGAGGGCTCTTTTGCACCTTGAATTAATGCGGGACAAGTCGAAGCTCTTCCCCTCGATGCAAGCTGCTGACCAGGTGATGTCCGCACGAGTGTGGCACTGCAGCTACGAATCTCTTTCAGCTCTCAGCGAGTGCGTTAATCTCGAGGTTTTGGTTATAGCGACTTTGCCGAATGATAGCTTCGAGTTTCTAGCTAAATGTAAAGCCCTTCGCTATCTGTCAGTACTACATCTGCCGCAGGTATCTGATCTTCATGGGTTAGCCTGTCTATCCAATTTGCAGGTTTTGTCTCTGGCTACTTCACCTGGCTGGGACAGCTCCGGCAGGATTCAAGAAGTTCGGTCGCTATCTCCGCTGGCCCACCTTTCCAACCTTAAAAATATTGAATTGCTAGGCGTATGCCCTCCGAGCAGATCACCAGACGAGTTGCTGCAATGCCCCCGCTTAGAGTCAGCGAGGTTTTCCAAGTACAATAAACAACTCGTGACGCACTTCCACCAACATACCGAAGTGAAGGATGAGTTTGCTCCTGAGCCGCCGATACCAAACTAACACATATGAGCCTTCTCTGGGTCAATAGGCAATAGTGGTTT
>TARA_R100000306_G_C4381811_1_pt1 | contig 18458 bp, 17 predicted proteins | sample TARA_R100000306 | Tara Oceans TARA_R100000306 (sample SAMEA2620824) | marine metagenome | biome: marine biome (ENVO:00000447); feature: mesopelagic zone (ENVO:00000213); material: "saline water (ENVO:00002010), including plankton (ENVO:xxxxxxxx)" | depth 1000 m | reverse complement strand
CGCGTGGCGCTGGCTCGCGCGCTTGCGCCGGAGCCGGAGCTGCTATTACTCGACGAACCGTTCTCGAACCTGGATGTCGATACCCGGGAGCGATTGGCATTCGAAGTGCGCGACATTCTTCAGTCTACCGGCCATACCGCACTACTGGTTACGCATAATCAGGCAGAGGCGTTTGCCATTGCCGACCGTATCGGCGTCATGGAAAAAGGAAATATCGTGCAATGGGACTCCCCCTATGGCTTGCACCATAACCCTGTCAGCACTTTCGTTGCCGACTTCGTTCGCCGCGAAGCCCTTATGGCCCAGCGGGCACAAGCTTACTTGCGCGGCGAAGGCAGCTAAGCTTAGCTTGGTTGATTTTTCTCTACGACTTTCATTGCTGAAGCAATCAAGCCGCCGATATCCGACAAGTTAGACGGCAGAATCAACGTATTGCTTTCCTTGGCCAGGTTCGAGAACGCATCCACATAGCGCTCGGCGACGCTTAAGTTCACTGCCTCAATGCCACCAGGCTGGCTGATCGACTGGGCCACATGGGAAATGGCTTTTGCGGTGGCCTCTGCTACATAAAGCAGGGCCTGTGCCTCACCTTGCGCCTTGTTGATTTGAGCCTGTTTTTCGCCTTCCGACCGGGCAATAAAGGCTTCGCGCTCGCCCGTTGCAATGTTGATCTGTTCTTGCCGGCGCCCTTCAGAGGCCGCAATCAGTGCCCTTTTCTCGCGCTCTGCCGTAATCTGTGCCTGCATGGCATGCAGAATTTCGTTCGGTGGCGTGAGGTCTTTAATTTCGTAACGCAATACCTTAACGCCCCAGTTCAATGCTGCATCATCAAGAGCGGCAACAATGTCGCCATTGATGAGATCCCGTTCCTCAAATGTGCGGTCAAGCTCCATTTTGCCAATAATTGAGCGCAACGTTGTTTGTGCAAGCTGGGTAATGGCAAAGATATAATTTGAAGAGCCGTAAGAGGCCAGCATTGGATCCGTAACCTGGAAATAAATCACGCCATCAACCTGCAACTGGGTGTTGTCTTTCGTAATACAGACCTGGCTGGGCACATCCAGTGGAATTTCCTTTAAAGAATGCTTGTATGCAATGCGTTCGATAAAAGGAATCAGGAATCCGGCGCCTGGCGATAAAGTACGATCGTACTTGCCCAGACGCTCAATAACCCACGCGCTTTGTTGCGGCACAATTGCAATTGATTTCACCACAAGGACAAAAACCAACGCGACGCAAATAATCAAGACAAACAGCGAGAAATCCGAATCGATGAAAGTCATGGCAGTTACTCCTCAGGTTCCAGGATCAGCACTGTGCCATCCATTTCCACTATTTTGTGCGGCCCGGGCTTGGGTATGGCACCGTTGGCCAGACGAGCATCCCAACTGGCACCACGATAACGAACTTTGGTGCGATTATTTTCAGACCAGGTCTTCACCATGATGGTTTGGCCGATATCCAGGACAACATCGCGGTTACGTGCCGCATTGATTTCACGCCTTTTCAAAAAGCCGGTTTTACGCAATACCACCAGGCCCAAACCAGTCACGATAGCCACAACCGCAATTTGCACCGCAAGCGCGGCGCCCACGGCAGCCGCTGCGCCTGCAGCAGCAAACCCAACTGCGATAAGCAGCAAATAGAATGTGCCGCTGAGAATCTCGCCAATTAACGCCAGCGCGGCGATACCAAACCAGAACCACATAAAAACGCCTTTAATCAGAAATACCTGAACATCCGGCCAGTTCAGCTATCTTACTTGAAAACCTTCGTGCTCAAGCAACGCCACTTTACGCGCCAGGCCGCCGCCATAACCTGTAAGCTGCCGGTTGATCGCCACGACCCGGTGACACGGCACAATAATAGACAGCGGATTTCGGCCAACTGCCCCACCAACCGCCCGGTATGCCAAAGGCGACACACCGGCCGCACGTCCTAATTCACCATAGGAAACAAGCTGGTCGGCAGGTAAATTTGCCAATGTTTCCCATATTCTCAGTTGAAAATCAGTACCCTTGAAACAAAGCGGTACAGAGAAACGCTTTAATCGGCCGCGAAAATAGGCATCGAGTTCCTGCGTCGCCTGCCTGAAATACTGCATGATCGAATCAGGCGGCGGGGAAATGCCATCAGGTGGCCGGGCGACCGCACCACGCTCCCAATTCAATTGGGCATACAAGGCATGACGTTTTCCCGCAGTTGAGTGGCCGTTGTGAGCAAACACCCGGCATTGCCGCAATATTTCTCCCTCGTGCTGTCCGGCCTGCGGATTACTGATCTTTTTCCGGCCGGGCTGCTCCAGCTGCAAAGGATAATCACGCTGATCTGAAAAATAGAAACCGGCCAGGCCCGTTGTATCAGCGGTTAAAACGGCTGACCCCAACGGGGTTTCAATTTCCTGATGAAATAACATTTCTACCTGCATGACAGAGAATTACCGTACAGTATGGTTAAAATATTAATTATCTGTTTTCTTAATGCGGGGTTAAATGAGAAGAAAAAGTGAAGCCAAGCGCACTGCCATACTTCAAACAGCCCTGGCCGTTTTCTGCGAGGTTGGATTTGAAGCCGCGTCCATGTCGCAAATTGCCGCACGGGTGGGTGGCTCTAAAGCAACGCTATACAACTACTTTCCTTCAAAAGAAGAGTTGCTGCTTGAAGCCATGCATGCTTCCGCCCGCGAACATGGCGAGAACATTATTGCACTTATCGGGTCGAACGGCGATGTCAGGCTTCAACTGATTCGGTTTGCCAATTCACTAATGCAGGTATTGGCAACAGCTGAAACGCAGCAGCTTTTGCGTGTCGCCATTTCCGTCAGCGGCAAATCCACTACGGGGCGTCGTTTTTTCGATCTTGGAACGGAAGTGGTATGGCAAAGGGTTGCGGTCTTCATGGCGCATCAGGCGCAAGCGGGCTATCTACGAAAAGATGATCCCGACGTCATGGCCATGCATTTTCGCACCCTTTGCGAGTGCGACTTAATGGCACATCTGCTGGGTGCCGGCCCGGTGTTAAACCGCGATCAGATCAATGCCAAGGCGACGCTTCTGGTCGACTTGTTTTTGCGCGCGCATGGCGAAAAACAACCGTAAAAATACCCGGCTCGACGGCGTTGTGCTTATCGCCAACGCATCGTGCCGGGCATAAAACAGATTCTGGCTGAAACGAATTACTTCACGGCCAGACGCTGCCAGGTGTCAACCACCGTATCAGGATTCAAGGACATTGACAGAATTCCCTGATCACGCAACCACTCAGCCAGGTCGGGATGATCGCTGGGGCCCTGGCCACAAATACCGACATATTTATCAGCCTTCAGGCAGGCCTGGATGGCACGCGCAAGCATGAACTTGACCGCATCGTCGCGTTCATCGAAGTCGGCTGCCAGAAGCTCCATTCCTGAATCACGATCAAGGCCCAGCGTAAGCTGTGTCATGTCGTTGGAACCAATCGAGAAACCATCGAAGTGCTCAAGGAACTGGTCTGCCAGGATTGCGTTGGACGGTACCTCGCACATCATGACAATGCGCAAGCCGTTTTTACCGCGTTCCAGGCCATGGCTGGCCAGCAGGGCAATGACTTTTTCCGCCTGCTTCACCGTACGCACAAACGGAACCATAATTTCCACGTTGGTCAGGCCCATTTCGTCGCGCACTTTACGCAGCGCCTCGCACTCCATACGGAAACACTCTTCAAAATCCTCGGCCAAATACCGCGAAGCACCGCGAAAACCCAGCATGGGATTTTCTTCTTCGGGCTCATAGCGAGAACCCCCTACAAGTTTGCGATATTCGTTAGATTTGAAATCAGACAGGCGAACAATCACAGGCTTGGGATAAAACGCAGCACCAATCGTGGCCACACCCTCTGCCAGTTTCTCAACGAAAAACGCACGCGGGCTTGCATAGCCGCGCGCCGCCGACTCAACGGCCTTTTTCAATTCGCCGTCTACGTTGGGGTAGTCAAGCACAGCCTTGGGGTGCACATTGATGTTGTTGTTGATAATAAACTCAAGCCGCGCCAGGCCAACACCGGCATTGGGGATTTGAGAAAAGTCGAAAGCCAATTGGGGATTGCCCACATTCATCATGACTTTCAAACCGATTTCCGGCATCTCGCCCCATTGCACCTGCTCAATTTCTGTTTCGATCAGGCCGTCGTAAATGCGTCCTTCATCGCCTTCCGCACATGACACCGTCACTTCACTGCCCGCGGTGAGGATGTCGGTTGCATTTCCGCAGCCGACCACTGCGGGAATGCCCAGCTCACGCGCAATAATGGCTGCGTGGCAAGTGCGTCCACCACGGTTCGTTACAATTGCCGAGGCCAGCTTCATGACGGGTTCCCAGTTCGGGTCGGTCATATCGGTAACGAGAATATCGCCGGCACGGACCTGGTCCATTTCGGAAATATCCCCCACGACACGAACCTTGCCGGATCCGATTTTCTGGCCAATTGCGCGCCCGGTAACCAGAACCTCGCCCGTTGCTTTCAAACGATAACGTTCCTGTACATCGTGTCCCGATTGCTGCGACTTAACGGTTTCGGGCCGCGCCTGCAGGATGTAGATTTTACCGTCGACGCCATCGCGTCCCCATTCAATATCCATGGGACGCTGGTAATGCTTTTCAATAATGACGGCATACCGTGCCAGTTCAGTAACCTCTTCGTCGGTTAACGAGTAGCGATTGCGCTCTGACACGGGAACGTCGACCGTACGTACCGACGAACCGGAGGCACGTTCAGGATCAAACTCCATTTTCAAGAGCTTGGAGCCGATACGGCGACTGATAATGGGGTAGTTGCCGGCCGCCAGCGTTGGCTTGAACACATAAAATTCGTCGGGGTTGACCGCGCCCTGGACCACCGTTTCACCCAGACCATACGATGAAGTGATGAACACGACGTCATCGAAGCCGGACTCGGTATCCAGGGTGAACATAACGCCCGCGCTACCCAGATCGGAGCGCACCATGCGCTGGATACCGGCAGACAAGGCAACTTCTGCATGTGCATACCCTTTATGGACACGATAGGAAATGGCGCGGTCGTTATACAGCGACGCAAAGACATGACGCACCTTATCGAGCACGTCGTCGATACCCACCACATTCAGGAATGTTTCCTGCTGCCCGGCGAATGAAGCGTCTGGCAGATCTTCGGCCGTTGCCGAAGAACGAACGGCAAACGAACCCTTGCCGTCGGCATCGAGTTTGGCAAAGGCGTCACGAATGGCCTGTTCCAACTCTTTTGGAAAAGGTGTATCAACAATCCATTGGCGAATTTCAGCACCAGCCAGCGCCAGTTCCCGAACATCGTCGGAATCCAGCGTTTCAAGGCGTTGCGCAATGCGTTGATCGAGACCGGTTTGTTTCAGAAAACCGCGAAAAGCGTCAGCCGTGGTGGCAAAGCCACCCGGAACACGAACTCCTGCTTCTGATAACTGACTGATCATCTCGCCAAGCGAGGCGTTTTTTCCCCCTACCGAGTCGACATCCGACATGCGGAGCTGCTCGAAAGATACAACATAAGACATAAAGTCACCTTTAATGCGATAAAAGAAAGCTTGTTTGCTTATTGCGCAGGCACAGCTTGTGCTATAAATCTGTGCACTAAGCAAACCAGCCTCGCCGTCTTCCGGTGTAAAGGCAACACGCAATTGTACCCGTTCCACCTTCAATATGGGCTGATTCAATCAATGACATCCTCTACCAGCGAACGCACCGTTTTTATTGTTTCCGATGGCACCGGCATTACCGCCGAGACATTCAGCCATTCCGTGCTGTCGCAATTTGAACAAGTCTCCTTCCGGACAATTCGCATTCCCTTTATCGATAGCCGTGAAAAACTGATTGAGTCGGTTCAGCGAATCAATCGCAATGCCACTGAAACGGGCGAAGTACCCCTGGTTTTCAGCACATTGGTCGACCCGGAAATGGCGGAGATTCTACGTGGCGCAAATGCAACATTTCTTGATCTGTTCGGCACCTTTGTAAAGCCGCTGGAAGAAGCCTTGGGCATGAAATCAAGCCACTCGGTCGGGCGCTCTCATGCCGGAGGCAGCAGCAAACAGTATCGTGATCGTATTGAGGCCATTAATTTCAGCCTGTCCCACGACGACGGTCAATTCATACACGATCTGGCAAAGGCCGATGTCATCCTGGTGGGCGTTTCACGCTGCGGCAAGACACCCACCAGCCTTTACCTTGCCATGCAATACGCAATCAAAGCGGCAAATTTCCCGCTGATTCCCGAAGACTTCGAACGTGGCAGCCTGCCTTCGACACTGGCGCCGTTCCGTGCCAAGCTCTTTGGCCTGTCGATTCAGCCTGAACGCCTGTCGGAAGTACGCAATGAGCGTCGGCCCGACAGCAAATATGCCTCGTTGGCTCAATGCCGATATGAAGTTGCCGAGGCAGAACGCCTCATGCGCATGGAGGGCATTCCTTTTTTATCGACCACGACGCGGTCAATTGAGGAAATCTCAACCAAAGTGTTGCAGGAAGTGGGATTGGACGGACACAAATACTAATCAGGTGTATCCGTCCGGATGGCCCTTAGCCGGCCATCACACTATTAATCAACCAAATGTTGTAGGCAATATACGAAGCCAGCAATATTACCCCTTCAACCCGGTTGAGCCTGCCTTCGCCGCGAAAGCCGTAAGCCATGATGAACAGGCCAACGGTCATGGCCATCATGACCGGCCAGTCGCGTGTTAGAACATCGGGGGACAATTGCGGCATAGGTGCAATAACGCCGGCAATACCCACTACCGCAAGCAAGTTGAACATGTTGGATCCCACGACATTGCCGATGGCAATGTCGTGCTCGCCTTTGCGTGCTGCAATAACTGAAGCGGCCAGTTCAGGCAACGACGTTCCCAAGGCCACAATCGTCAAGCCAATCACCAGATCGCTGACACCAAAAGCCTCGGCAATTGTTACCGCACCCCAGACTAGAATGCGCGAACTGACGATCAATAGTATCAACCCTGCACAGAGCCAGAAAATCGCACGCCGCAATGGCATGGGATGCGCGATAAGCTCTTGTTCCGTTTCCGTCTCGAGCGCATCTCCACGACCGCGTATGGCTGCGAAAATGGTCCAGCCAATCAACCCGAAAAAACCCAGCAGTAAGACGAGCGCTTCTATACGGTTCAGCGAACCACCCCACAACAATGCGCCGACAAACAGCCCGATCAATAAAAGAATGGGCAGCTCTTTGCGAACTATTTTTGAATGCACGGCAATGGGGGCAACCAAAGCGGTAATGCCAAGAATGAGGCCCGTATTCACAATATTCGAGCCCAGCGCGTTACCCAGGGCCAGGTCCGGATTGCCATCAAAAGCAGCCATGGCCGACACCACCATTTCCGGCGCAGAGGTACCGAAACCCACGATAACCATACCGATAAGCAAAGACGGCATACCGGCGTGCTTGGCAGTAGCTGCCGCGCCTTCAACAAAGCGATCGGCACTCCAGATCATTAACGCGAAACCACCCAGTATCGCGAGTGCTGCCAAAATCATACTATTCTCCAGACAAAAAGCGACGACGATGTTCGAACAAGCAAATTGCCGTCGCAGCTGCGACGTTCAATGATTCAATATTGCTTGCTTGAGGAATAAAAATTTTCAATTGTGCAAGCGCTTCAAGCGCCGGCAGAATGCCCTGCCCCTCGTTGCCGGCCAACCATGCAATATGCCTGGGAAGCTTGGCCTTGTACAACGAGACCCCACCTTGCAACGTCATCGCAGCAAGCGGAATTCGCAACCTTTCAAACAGTTCCGGGAAATGACAATTTTCATAAATCCTGAGGGCAAAGTGTGCGCCTTGGGCGCTACGCAGCACTTTGGGTGACCACGCAGCGGCACATCCCGTCGAACAATATACCGACTCAACGCCTGCGGCCGCAGCGGTGCGTAGCAGCGTACCCATGTTCCCGGGGTCCTGAACGCGATCAAGCCACAAAACCGTGGTCTCAATGTATTCAGGAGCGGCCTCAACAGGTGGTTTCACAATAAAACCGACCCCCTGCCCCTGCTCAACCTGCAACAGTTTTTTCATCAGGCCAGATGCAAGCAATACTTTGGCCGTGTCGGGTACAGCCCGATACAGCCGCTGTATTTCAGCATTCTGATCAACCCGGCTTTCGTCAAAAATGGCAAACTGCGGTTGCTCCGGCCCATGTTGCAACCAGGCCTGGCATAAATGCACCCCTTCCAACCAAGCCTGTTCACGCGTTTTCCCGGCCACAATCCGGACAAAACTTTTGAATAAAGCATTGTCCCGCGATTCGATGTGCTTCATTACTGCATACCTTTGTGCTGAACAAGTGCATCCCGCACCGGACTGAAACTTTTGCGATGTGCCGGACATGGGCCGAACTCGGCCAGCCGCTGACGATGCAACAGCGTACCGTAGCCTTTATGACGCGCAAAATCATAGACAGGATACTGTTCATGCAGTGTTTCACATACTGCATCTCGCGCCGTCTTCGCCAGTATGGAAGCAGCGGAAATGGCAGGTACTTTGCTATCACCTTTCACAATAGCCTGGGCAGGCCCGTTCAGTCCTTGTGGAATACGATTGCCATCGATAAGATATGCCGATACGGCCACCGCAAGGCCGTCACAGGCCCGACGCATGGCAAGCAGGGTCGCCTGAAGAATATTCAGGGTATCGATCTCTTCAACCGAGGCACTGGCAACACACCAGGCCACGGCCGACTCACGAATCTGTCTGGCTAGTACATCGCGCCGCATTGCCGACAGCTTTTTGGAGTCTGCCAAACCCAACAGCGGTCGATTCGGGTCGAGCACCACCGCAGCGGCAAAAACCGGACCAGCCAAAGGCCCCCGTCCGGCTTCATCAACACCGGCGACACTCCCCGACGCTGAAAGCGTATCAAACAATTGTGTCTGCTTCACGATTCAACACTTTTAAAATGGCATTTGCCGCCCGTTTGGGCGTATCACACTTTAAAGTGTGATGTAGCTGATCAAATTTTTTCTCAATCCCTGCAACGTAGCTTTCGTTCGTCAGGGCGTCCCAGCAAGCCTGCGCCAGCTTATCCGGTGTTGCCGCTTCCTGGAGTAACTCCGGAACAACAAAATCCTGCAGCAGTACGTTGGGCAAGCCGACCCAGGGTAAATAAGGCTTTTCCTGACCCGATTTCCAGGCCATTAAACGCCGCATCATTGGTGTCAGCACATAAGAAATAACCATGGGGCGTTTGAAAAGTGCCGTTTCCAGGGTGGCAGTACCGCTGGCAACCAGAACCGCATCGGCGGCCTCCATCGCTTCCCAGGCAGCCGGCCATCCTTCCCGCGTGGATTGGTCGATAATGCGTAAATGCTGAATCGGGTTTTCCTGCGCGATCGCTTCGAACTCCTGACGCCGCTGCTTGTTCACCATGGGAACCACCACCTGCAGATCGGGATTCTGTTTTTGCAACAGTTGAACCGCCTGCAGGAAGCGAGCAGAAAGCATGCGAACCTCCGATGCCCGACTGCCCGGCAGGACAGCCAGAACTTTTCGGCCGGGATCCAGACCCAATCGTTGCTGCGCAGCCAGGCGATCGGGTTGCAAGGGAATCAGATCAGCCAAAGGATGCCCGACAAACGTAACCGGGATACCCTCCTTCTCGTACATCTGAGTTTCGAACGGAAACAAGACAAGCATATGCGAAACAGACTCGCGGATGGTATGAATCCGACTATAGCGCCAGGCCCAGATCGACGGCCCTACGAAGTGAACCGTCGGCACCCCGGCCTGCTTCAGCGTTTTTTCCAGCCTCAAGTTGAAATCGGGTGCGTCAATCCCCACAAAAACGTCGGGCTTTTCTTTCAACCAGCGCGAGCGCACGCGCGAATAAGTGTGTACAAGTCCTGGAAGTCGTTTTAAAGCGTCAACGTAGCCAAAAACCGATAGCGCATCCATGGGATACCATTGGCTCAGGCCTTGCGCCTGCATCGCCGGCCCGCCGATACCTTCAAAGCGGGGTTGTTGAATCTGTTGCGAGAGCCCGGCCATCGCACGTGCAGCCAGCAGGTCGCCTGAAGGCTCTCCTGCCACCAGCCCGATTCGCGTTGTCATAAGCGGGCAATACCGCGCCCATCGGCGGTGATGAAATCAATGAGCACTTGTAATGCATCATGCGCCTGGTTGCGCTCTGCCTGGAGTGTTCGAATAGCATCAAGCGCCTGCTCTACACTCATCTGGCGACGATAAAGATATTTATAAGCCTCTTTCAGGGCCGACACCATGTCTGGCGTATAACCCCGCCGCTTGAGGCCTTCGGAATTGATGCCGACAGGCCGGAAAGGATCGCCCGCGCCCATGACATAAGGGGGAATGTCCTGGCGAATGGAACTGGTGCCGCCAATCATGGTATGCGCACCAATGCGTACAAACTGATGAACCGCGCTCGACCCGCCAACAATAGCCCAGTCGTCGATATGAATATGACCAGCCAACTGCACGTTATTCGCCAAAATGGTGTGGCTGGCAACCTGGCAGTCGTGGGCTATGTGAACATAAGCCATGATCCAGTTATCACTGCCAACCCGGGTTACACCCACATCCTGCACGGTACCGGTATTGATGGTGACGTACTCACGTACCATGTTGCCGTCACCGATTTCCAGACGCGTTGGCTCACCTTGATATTTTTTGTCCTGGGGCATGCCCCCGATTGAGCAAAAACGGTAAAACGTGTTGTTGCGCCCAATGGTTGTATGGCCATCGATAACACAATGCGGCCCTACTTCGGTCCCCTCACCTATTGTCACATTCGGACCGATAATGCTGTAAGGCCCTACACTGACGCCATCGGCCAATTGTGCCTCGGGGGCCACCAGTGCCGTTGGATGAATGGGGTTTGTCATGCCTCTTCCAACACACGAATTGCGCACATGAGTTTTGCTTCAGCAACTTCCTGGCCGTCGACAGTCGCCCGCCCCGTATATTTGCACATTGTGCGACTGATCCGGTCAGCCGTCACTTCCAGGCGCAACTGATCACCAGGCACCACCGGCCGACGAAAACGTGCACCGTCAACGCCCACCAGATAATAGGCAATTTGTTTATCGCCGGGATTAACGGTTTCATCCCCCTCGAAAGAGAAAAGAGCCGAGGCTTGGGCCATTGCCTCGATAATAAGCACACCGGGCATCACGGGATGATGGGGAAAGTGACCTTCAAAAAAAGGCTCGTTCATTGAGACATTCTTGATCGCAACGATACTCTTGCCCGGCACCATTTCGAGTACGCGGTCAACCAGCAGCATCGGATACCGATGCGGCAGGCGCGCCATTATTTGCTTGATGTCCAGTTCCATAATTATTCCTAAGCGCCTTAAGCGCCATACCTACTACAAACGATTCAATCCTGATTTTTCTCGCAGGCCCGCACACGGCGACGCAGCTGCGAAAGCTGAGAAATAACGGCCGCGTTCTTCTGCCATTTTGCGTGTTCGAGAAACGGGTAAACCCCGGTGTAGCGCCCAGGCTCGGAGACATTCGACGTAATCGCCGTGCCACCCGAAACGTGAACATCATCGCCCAGCGTAATATGCCCCGACAACATGGCGGCACCACCGATGGTACAGCGTTTGCCTATTCCTGTTGAACCGGCTACGCCCACACATGCGGCTATGGCAGTGTGATCGCCAATCTGGACATTGTGCGCAATCATGATCTGATTATCCAGCTTTACGCCGTTACCAATCACCGTATCATCCAGTGCACCGCGATCAATCGTGGTATTGGCGCCGATCTCAACGTCGTCGCCAATGTGCACACCACCTAATTGTGCAATTTTTGCCCAGCCACCCTGAGCGGCCGGATCAGGTGCGAAACCAAAGCCGTCGGCCCCGATCACTGAACCACTGTGCAAAATGGCACGATTTCCTATTTGCACACCATGGTAGAGCGTCACGCGGGCATGCAAAAGGCAATCGCTGCCCAATATGCTTTTCTCGCCAACAACGCAGCCCGGCCCCAACCGCGAGCCGGTACCAATACGCACATGCGCTTCTATAACGCAATGCGGACCAATATGGACATTTGACTCAAGTTGCGCACTCTCGTGAACGATGGCGGTGGGATGAATGCCGACAGGCAGTTGGCCGATACGATGACGATCAAACCATTGAGCGAGCAACGCATACAACAGGTAAGGCTGATCGCATGCAACCAACCCATAGGGGAGACTGCGATCTTTCAATGTATCGAAGACGTCAGGCGGAACAATAACAACTGCTGCCTGACATCGATCGAGCTCTGCTTTCAAACGGGGATTCGACAGAAAACTGATCTCGTCGGGCCCGGCCTGTTGCAAAGAGCCAATACCCCGGATAACGGGGTCTGGCCTTGAATTATCTGCAATACGTGTATTCAGCCCTGCCGCATTGACGCTTGCCAGCAGACTGGTTAAAGAAGGCGCCTGTTCAGGCGCAAGCAACACCGGCATGAAACTTTAGCCACCCAGCGCCTGAAGAACCTGATCGGTCAGATCTACACGAGGGCTGACGGTAACGGCATCCTGAATGATCAAATCGTAGCCCTGGCTTTCCGCAATTTGTTGAATGGCCTTGTCTGCCTGTTCGACAATGTTGGAAAACTCTTCGTTGCGACGACGATTGAAATCTTCCTGAAATTCACGACGTTTACGTTGCAAATCGGAATCCATGTCGGCCAGCTCGCGCTGACGACGAATACGATCGGACTCAGACATGACCGGGGCGTCTTTGTCGAACTCCTGGGCCATATTGCGCAAACGGTTTGCCAGGTTCTGCAACTCCTGGTCGCGCCCTTTGAATTCCGACTCGATTTTGGCCTGGGCTGCTTTCGCAGGCTTGGAGTCACGCAGAATACGCTCGGTGCTGACAAAACCGATTTTGGTTCCCTGTGCCTGAACTGACGGCACGGAAACCAGCGTAACAGCACCTAACACCGCCGCCACGGCGATTGCACGATGCGCACGTGCCAAACGATTAACGACGGAGATGAGGGTCGATACAGATTTAGACTTCATGAACAATCTACCTTGCGAATTAGCCGAAAATAAAAAGCTATTGTGCCATTAATTAAGTTTCATTAAAAACCGGTGCCAATCTGGAACTGGAATGCCTGCAGGTCATCACCCGGTTTCGAGTTGAGCGCCTTGCCCCAGGAGATTTCCAGGGGACCCATTGGAGACTCCCAGGAAAAGCCCACGCCTGCCGAGTAACGCCAGCCGCAAGGGTCTTGGACATTGCCACCAATGCCGGTGTAGCAAACCGAGTTGCCCGTTGTGGAAACCTGGCCTGCATCGGCAAAGACAAACCAGCGCAAGGTCCGATCACGCGAGGCACCAGGGAACGGCAGGTAAAGCTGAACGTTACCCACGATACGGCGTGAGCCCCCAAGGTAGTCGCCCGTACGCGGATCGCGCGGCCCAAGCGAGGCCCCTTCGTAACCACGAACCGACCCCAAACCACCGGCATACAGATTCTTGATGACGGGGAAGGTTTTATCACCATAGGTGTGGCCCCAGTCAACCGAACCATTCAACGCAAGCGTGAAATTGCGTCCGAGCGGCAGGTAGTACTGCTGCTGCGCTCTCAACATGTAATAACGCAGATCGCCCGTGGAGAAGTCGGCTGCCAGCCTGGTAAAGCTGCCTCGACGCGGTGCAATCGCACTGTCACGGGTATCTTTGGACCAGCCTACGTTGAAAATAAGTGCATTCGTTGACTCGCCGTACTCATTGACGAAGTCAGTATAAGCCTGGGGAGGATCGTAAAGCTCCAGCTTGTTGTGCTCATAGGTAAAGCCGGCAAACACGCGATCATACTTGGAAATCGGCACACCGAAATTCAAGCCGCCACCGTAGGCCGTAACCCGGTAATCACCCTGGTTACCGTCACTCGTGTCATAAGGCGTGGTACGACGATAGTAAAGCGAGGTGGTCTTGCTGATGCCGTCTTTGGTCCAGTAAGGATCGGTGTGCGCCAACACCAGCGTACGATTGGTTTTACTGGTGTTTACGTCAAGCGACAAGCTGTTGCCGCTACCGAAAATATTGTCCTGGCTGATACCAAACGACAAAATCACTTTTTCTGTAGAGCCGTAACCGACACCCAGATTGATCAGGCCGGTTGGCTTTTCCTTGACGTCCACGTTGACATCGACCTGGTCGGGCGAGCCCGGCACTGGCTCTGTATCAACGTTCAACTCGTTGAAATAACCAAGACGGTCGATTCGGTCGCGCGACTCCTTGATGCTGTTTGCATCGTACCAGGCAGCCTCTTCCTGCAACATTTCCCGGCGTACGACCACGTCGCGCGTGCGTGTATTGCCGCCGATCTGAATGCGTCGCACATAAACACGACGGCCCGGATCAACATAGAAAGTCAGATCGGCTTCTTTGTTCTCACGATCAAGCACCGGATTGGGATTGACGTTGGCAAACGCATAGCCAAGCCCGCCTAAATAATCGGTAATGCCTTCAACAGTCGCGTTGGCGTTCGCGGCGGAGAAAGTTTGCCCTTCCTGTACTTTCACCATTTCCTGGATCTGGGCATCAAGGCCGAGCAAGTCGCCGGCCAGTTTCACACTACGCACTTTGTAGGGTTCACCCTCACTGATGGTAATTGTGATGTAAATGCTTTCGCGATCGGGCGAGATGGTAACCTGGGGCGGCTCCATGCTGAACTCGAGATAACCGCGATCAAGATAAAAAGAACGAATGGTTTCCAGGTCGCCTTCCAGCTTCTCGCGGGAATATTTGTCGGTACCGGTATACCAGGTCATCAGGCCCGATGTGGTCAATTCCATTTGGTCGCGCAACTCGCTGGAGGAAAAGACTTCATTACCCACAAAATTGATACGACTGATCGTCGCAACATCGCCTTCGAAAATATCAAAACTGATGCCGACACGGTTGCGAGGCAGCGGCGTGATAATGGGTGTGATTTCCACCCCATATTTACCTTCCGACAAGTACTGCTGCTTAAGCTGGAATTCGGCTTGTTCAAGCAAGGCCCGGTCGAATACCCGCCCCGGCCCGAAACCCACGCCGGCCAGCGCAGTGTTCAATACTTCGGTATCGAAGGCACGCATGCCATTAAACGTAACTGCGGCAATGGTGGGACGCTCTTTGACCTGCACCACCAGTACATCGTTCTGGGTGTCGATGGTGACATCGCTGAAAAAGCCGGTGGCGTACAAACGCTGGATTGCCTCTGCAGCCTGTTCCTGCGTAAATTGCTCGCCCACCTTAACCGGCAAATACGTGAAAATCGTACCGGGATCTACGCGTTGAACACCTTCTACGCGAATATCCTGAACAACAAACGGATCAAATGCGTTGGCCAGACCGGGTACCAGCAGCGCCGTGAATACCAAAGGCATAATGCGGCGAGCGAGCGAAAATTTACGACGAAACGACATCCTGGCGAGTCCTCAGGTGATCAAATGGTGGTGGATTGTAAAGTACAACAGGGTCAGCTGAAAAGGCGGGTGAAGTCATTGAAAAAAGCCAGACTCATTAACGCCACCAACAAACCCAGCCCGATGCGCTGCCCTGTTTCGAGCCATGCATCCGGCACGGGCTTGCCCCTTGCCATTTCCAGCAAATAGTACATCAAATGCCCCCCATCCAACATAGGGATAGGCAGCAGATTCAAAATGCCGATACTAACACTAATGAGCGCCAGAAAGCTGATATAAGCCGCGATACCGATACGTGCGGTTTGCCCCGCGTAATCGGCAATGGTGACGGGCCCGCTGATATTTCTGACAGAAACTTCGCCGGTAAGCATCCGGCCCATCATTTTCAAGGAGTACCATGCGGTCTCAAACGTTCGTTCAACGCCATGGGTAATACTGCCCAACAGGCCGTAACGCACTGTCACCATTGGAAAATCGGCGGCCAGCATCACACCGATACGACCGACTGTTTGCCCCTCTGGGCCCTCCTGGGCCTGCGGTACGACATTCAGCATCAACTCCGTATCCCCGCGCAGCACCGTTACTGCAACGCGCTCACCAGGGCGCTTCTGGATAGCGGCAACAAAGGCGTTGGCATCAGTGACGGGCTGGTTGTCGAGCCCCACGATAATGTCGCCCTGCTGAAAACCGGCCGCCGCAGCCGCCCCGTCTTCAATCACTTGCCCCACCTGGGCACGGGGCGCGGCCAGCGTCAGCCCGGCCAATGCCAGAGGGTCGGCTTCTTCTACACCCATACTCGCCGGGGCGACCTGCAACGTTCGCGTTGCGTTGCCTCCCTGTTCTTTCTGGACGTTAATTTGCGCGTTTCCACCACTGGTTAGAACATCAAGCAAGGCCCATCGCGCCTGCCCCCACGACTCGACTGCCGAGCCATTGATTTCCACCAGGCGATCCCCGCCCTGGAAACCGGCCTGCGCCGCCTGTGTCTGCGCCGGAGGAGTTGCGATAATGGCAGCAGGCTCTTCGGTACCCACCCAACTTAACCCCGCGTAAAGCAGCGCCGCCAGCAAAAGATTCGCAATCGGCCCGGCTGCCACGATCGCAAAACGCTGGCCTACGGACTTTCGGTTAAACGCCTGCGCTTGCTCTTGGGCATTTGCCCCGGCTTCGGGATCATCCTGCATTTTCACGTAGCCACCCAGCGGGATAGCCGACAACGCCCATTCAGTACCGTTACGATCCGTGCGTCGCAACAACACCCGGCCGAAGCCGACCGAGAAGCGCAATACCTTAACGTTGCACCAGCGCGCGACCCAATAGTGACCCAGCTCGTGAAAAGTAATGAGCAGGCCCAGCGCAACGGCAAACGCCAATAAAGTGAAAATCATAGATACCCAATAAATAGCAAACGGGAATACATGCGGTGCAGTATTTTAACGGGCTGCCGCCATTATGTGTTGGCATGTCTGCTCTGCCCAGTGGCGTGCCTGAGCATCAATCGCCAAAACTTCGTCAAGACTGTCAGGAATGTCGCCGGCGCCCACGCAGCTCAACTGGTTCAGCGTAACCTCTATGATCTGCGCGATGGCTTTGAATTTCACTTTTCCCTCGAGAAAAGCCGCCACCGCTATTTCATTTGCCGCATTCAGCGTAATGCATGCATGTTGCCCGGTTCGAAGCGCATCCAGTGCCAATTGCAAACAGGGAAAACGCTGCATATCGGGCATATGAAAATCAAGCCGTCCCAGTGCGGCAAGGTCAAGCAAGCCAACACCGCTTTGCAGGCGTTCAGGATATCCCAGGCCATAAGCAATCGGGGTACGCATATCGGGCTGCCCCAATTGCGCCAATACGGAGCCATCGTGATATTCAACCATTGAATGCACGACACTTTGCGGATGAATCAGCACTTGTATACGCTCAACCGGCATGGCAAACAACCAATGCGCCTCGATTACCTCAAGGCCCTTATTCAACATCGTTGCCGAATCCACGGATATTTTGCGCCCCATACTCCAATTGGGGTGCGCACAGGCCTGGTCGGGAGTCACGTGCGCCAGGGCCTCAAGAGGCGTCTCGCGAAACGGGCCTCCCGAAGCCGTTAAAAGAAGCCGCCGGACCCCGTTAGCGGCCTGATGTGCGCCATCGGCCTTGCCTTCTTGCGGCAGGCACTGAAAAATGGCGTTGTGCTCACTGTCGATGGGCAGGAGCTCGGCATTGTTATCGTGCACCGCGCGCATGAAAACACCGCCTGCGGCAACCAGCGCTTCCTTATTGGCCAGCAGAATACGTTTACCGGCCTTCGCGGCGGCCAACGCAGAGGGCAAACCCGCGGCACCCACAATCGCAGCCATCACCGTATCAACTGCCGCGTCTGCGGCGGTGTCGGCCAGCGCCTGGGCTCCAACGCGAATTTCCGGGCGCGCGATATTTGCGGAGGCTGGCCACGATTGGATAAACCGCTCGCGCGCCGCATCGTCGGGCACCACGACAACTTTTGCTCTGGTTGCGAGCGTTTGCGCCACCAGTTTCTCGATACGCGAATGCGCGCTCAGGGCATAAACCGACAAGCGCTCGGGATGACGCAAAACAACATCGATTGTATTTTCGCCAATTGACCCGGTTGATCCAAGAATACAAATGTGTTGCATTGTCATGTTGATTACAAGGGCCGGGTCAATAAGAGATACGCGAGTGGCGCAATGGGCAGTAAAGCGTCGAGACGGTCAAAAACGCCGCCATGGCCCGGCAACAGGCGACTGGAGTCCTTTATGTTTGCGCGACGCTTAAGCAAAGACTCAAACAGATCACCCATGATGGAAAGAACAGCCAGCGCAATCGCCAGTACGACCACGAACCACCATGAAAATTGTCCGAAAAGGTAAGCAGCAAAACTGCCCGGCCAGGCCTGGGTTGCAATAACCCAGGCCACACTCCCCAGCACACCGGCCACGGCACCTTCCCAGGTTTTGCCGGGGCTGATCGACGGGGCGAGTTTGCGCCGGCCCAGGG
>TARA_R100000306_G_scaffold19409_1_pt1 | contig 18488 bp, 13 predicted proteins | sample TARA_R100000306 | Tara Oceans TARA_R100000306 (sample SAMEA2620824) | marine metagenome | biome: marine biome (ENVO:00000447); feature: mesopelagic zone (ENVO:00000213); material: "saline water (ENVO:00002010), including plankton (ENVO:xxxxxxxx)" | depth 1000 m | reverse complement strand
CGCGATGAACCAAAAAAAAGCCCCGCCGAAGCGGGGCCGCAGACCGGGGTGACCCGGAAGCATACGCAGCGGGGCGTGACGCCCCGAAGCCATAATGCCCAAAGCCGGGCCCGCCGCTGTTGATCCAGATCAGATAGCCGGCATCCCAGGCGCGCTTGACCCGGCCCGCAGGGTGCCACTGTGGTCCGGGTCAAGCGCGGCACCGGGGAAGGCCCCACACTGCCGGCATGGCTGACCAAACCGCTCTCACCCGCAACCCCACCGCCCGGGCGCTGACCGCGTCCCTGTTTCCCGCCGGCCGGACCCTGCCGGCAGCGGACGCCGAGGCGCTGCTCACCCGTGTCGGCGAGCATGCTTTGCTGGCGCGGGCGCTGCGGCTCGGGCTGCTGTGGCTGGACGCCCGCCACCTGCTCCGCCATGGCCGGCGTTTCCACCGTGGCGACACGCCCCACCGGGCCCGTTTTCTCGACCGGCTGTCCCGCACCCCGGTGTCCGGTAAGCTCTTGCGCGCCGTGAGCCTGCCGCTCAAGGCGCACTATGTGTTTGACCGCGACGTGGAAGCGCGCACCGGCTGCCGGCCACCGGTGCAGGTGCCCAGCCAGGTGGAACATTTCCGCTGGCAGCAGCAGATCACCGCCGCCGGGGATTGCGCCGAGGATATGGAACTGGAAGCGGACGTGGTGGTGATCGGCAGCGGCGCCGGCGGCGCGTCGGCCGCCTACGAGCTGGCCAGCCGCGGCCTGGCCGTGGTGATCGTGGAAGAGGGCCAGTACTACGACCGCTCCCATTTCAACGGCCGGCTCACCGAGGTGATTCCCAAGCTGTACCGGGCGCTGGGCAGCAACTGCGCCACCGGCAACGCCATTATTCCGGTGCCGGTGGGCCGCAACGTGGGCGGTACCACCACCATTAATTCCGGCACCTGCATGCGCACCCCGGAGGAGGTACTGGCCGACTGGCAGGCCCGCGGGCTGGGCGACTTCAGTGCCGAAGCGATGACGCCCTGGTTCGAACAGGTGGAAGAGGTGCTCAAGGTGCAGGCCGCCAAACCCGAACACGTGGGGGCCATCGGCGACGTCATCGATCGCGGCGCCGAGGCGCTGGGGTTCCGGCAGCGCCACCCGCTCAACCGCAACGCCGAGGGCTGCGACGGCCAGGGGCTGTGCCAGTTCGGCTGCCCCACGGACGCCAAGCAGTCCACCAACGTGAGCTACATACCCCGGGCGCTGGACCGCGGCGCCTTCCTGTTCTCCGGGTTCCGGGCGGAACGCCTGCACTGGCACGGCGACCGGGTCACCGGCATGACCGCCCGGGGCCGCAACCGGGACGGCCGTTCGGTCCGGTTAACGGTGAAAAGCCGCGCCGTGGTGGCCGCCATGGGGACCTTCTTTACACCGCTGTTCCTGCGTGACCAGGGCATCCGCAACCGCCATCTGGGCCGCCACCTCACCCTGCACCCGGCCGGCGTGGTCAACGCGATTTTCCCGGACCGGGACTTCGCCAACAGCCGCAGCATTCCGCAGGGCTTCGGCGTCACCGATTGGGGCAAGCAGGGTTTGATGTTCGAAGGCGGCAGCGTGCCCCTGGCGGGACACAGCCTGCTGAACAACCTTTACGGCGAGGACTGGGTGCGCTTCACCGAGGACTACCAGCAGACCGCCTACTTCGGCTTTATGATCCGCGACACCTCCCAGGGGCGCGTGCGGCGTGGGCCCCACCGGGACTGGCCGCTGATCCGCTACCGCATGAATGACCGGGACTTCGCGCAGTTTCTGCGCGGCGTGGACACGCTGGCGCGCATCTACTTCGCCGCCGGCGCCCGCGAGGTTCTGGTGCCGGGCCTGGACGGCCTTCAGCGCCTGCATAGCGTGGCGGAGCTGGAGCGCTTTCTGGCCGGCCCGCTCAAACCCCGCGACTTTCTGATCACCGCCTATCACCCGCTGGGCACCGCGCGCCTGGGGCGGGACCCGGACGACGGCGTCTGCGATGCGCAGCACCGGGTCCATGGCCGCCAGGGCCTCTATGTCATGGACGGGTCGGCGGTGCCTTCCAGCCTGGGCGCCAACCCCCAGGTCACCATCATGGCCCTGGCCGGCCGGGCCGCGGCCCGGCTGGCCGACCATCTACAGGAGCACCAAGCATGACACTGGGACTACTACTCAAGGAATCCATGAGCGGCTGGCTGGCTCTGGACAGCGACGGCGTGGAGCGTCCGTTCAGCTTTACGATTCGCGCTTTCACCACGCGCATCTTCAGCCTCGGCGCGCCGCGCTATTTTCGCGGCACCGCGCGCCTCGGCGATCATCAATGCCCCTGCGAGGGCGAATTGAGAATCCGCTTGAGCGGGCCCCATTACTGGCTGCGCTTCCGTCACCCGGAGCTGGGCGAGCTCTACGCCGAGGGACAAAAGCAATACGGTCAGGGCGGCTGGATTCAATCCCTGATCACCTGCCCGCTCACGGTCTACCAGGCGGACCGGCCGGTGGGCAAAGCCCGGGTGGCGTACCGGGACAGCATGCTGGCGTTCCCCTTCAAGGCCCTGCGGCTGGTGGACGAGCGCCACGCGTATCAGGATGCGGCATCATGATCCCGTTCCACGGCAACCAGTTCCCGGGCCAGGGCGGGCACTACGAATCCTGGTTCGTGCGCGCCAACGACCCCTACCGCCGGCGCGCGCTGTGGATACGCTATACCCAGTTCATCGCCGCCGACGGCGGGCGGCGCCTCGGCGAGATCTGGGCGGTCTGGTTCGACGGCGAACGCCAGGTGGCGGTGAAGGAAGAGTTTCCTCTGGCGCACTGTCTGGTGGCCGCCGACCGCCTGGCGGTGGAGATCGGCGACAACCGGCTGGAACCGGGCAAGCTGCACGGCGGCGCCTCGCTCAACGGCCACCGCATCGAGTGGGATCTGCGCTACCAGGGCGGCCAGGAGCCGCTGCTGTTGTTGCCGGAAGACCGCTACCGGGCCGGCTTTCCCAAGGCCAAGTCGCTGGTCAGCCGGCCGGCGGTGCGCGTGTCCGGCCAGGTTCGGGTGGATGGCGACGCCATGCAGCTGGAACACTGGCCAGGCAGCGAAAACCATAATTGGGGAAAGCGCCACACCGACCAGTACGCCTGGGGCCAGGTGGCCGCCTTCGACGGCCGCCCGGACGCCTTTCTCGAGTGCGCCACGGCACGGGTCTGGTTCGGGCCCGTGCCCACGCCCTGGCTGAGTCTGGCGGTGCTGCGGCTGGACGGGCGGACTTACGCTTTCAACCGGGTCGGCCAGGCGCTGCGCTCACGGGGCCGCTACCGGTTCTTCCAGTGGCGGCTCGAGTGCCGTGCCGGTGACAACCAACTGCGGGTGGACATCGACGCGCCGCGCGAGGCCTTCACCGCCCTCACCTACTACAACCCGCCGGGCGGCAATAAAACCTGTCTTAACAGTAAACTGGCCCGCGCGCGGGTGTCGGTGATCCGCTCGGGCCATGAGGAGGTGTTGCACAGCGAGCACGGCGCCGCTTTCGAGATTCTCACCGACCGCGACGATCACGGCGTGCCGATCAGCGTCTAGGCGAGATCTCTTCCAGGAAACCGAGGATTTCCCGGTTCACCTCGGAGGCCTGCTCCATTTGAATCCAGTGGCCGCACTGGTCGAGCACCACGGTGCGCAGGTCCGGCACATAGTCGGGCATGCGCGTCAGGGCTTTTTGCCCGAACAGCAGCACCGGGTCCTGCATGCCGCCGAGAAACAGGACCGGCGCCGTGATGGTCCAGTTGTCGTCGTCGCGGCTCTCTTCCCAGGACGCGTCCATGGCCCGGTACCAGTTCAGGGCCCCGGTGAAGCCGGTCTTTTCAAAGCGGGCCACGTAGTAGGCGAGATCCTCGTCGCGCATCCAGCGCGGCGGTGAAGGCGGCGGTTGCATGGCCTGCAACACCCCGGTGCTGTCCGGCGCCACGGAAAAATCCTCGATGCCATCCGCGGAGAGGCTGTGGAACATGCGCCGCAGGCTGTCCTCCACATCGGCTTCCAGCTCCTGCTCCGGGGCTTGCGGGCGCTGGAAGTAGAGCATGTAGAAGAAGTGATCGCGGAACAGGTCGCGCATCGCTTCGGTGGGCGGCTTCGGCGACGGGCCGCCGTACGGCACCGACAGCCCCACCACGGCGGCGACCCGCTCCGGATGGCGGCGGGCCACCTGCCAGGCCAGGGCGCAGCCCCAGTCGTGGCCGATCAGCACCGCCTGGTCGGCGCCCAGGGCATCGATCAACGCCACCACGTCGGCCACCAGCCGGCTTTGCCGGTAGGCGTCCACCTCGGCGGGGCCGCCGGTTTCACCGTAGCCGCGCAGGTCCGGGGCCACCGCGTGGTACCCGGATTGCGCCAGCGCCGGCAGCTGATAACGCCAGGAGGCCCAGCATTCCGGGAAACCGTGCAGGCAAAGCACCAACGGCGCCCCGGGTTCGCCGGCCTCGGCGATGAAGAAGTCCATTCCATTGGCGGCCAGGCGCCGTTCGCGGATAAATGCCATGTCGTGTTCAGTCTTCGCAGATGGTGGTTAAACGTCTGGTTTCCCTCGGGCCAGTCTGGCAATGTGACACTGGATACTGTTCCTGACAAGAGCCTCAAGCTCCCATGCCCGCATCACCTGCCAACCAGCCGAAAGCTTCCTGGAAAGCGCGCTTTGACGCCTTGATCCAGCCCTATATTCCGGAATATTTCCCGGTGGCCTGGAAGATGGGTCTGTCGATCTCGGCGCTGATCCTGATCGGTATGACATTGCTGGCGTTCATTCTGCTTAACAATCAGCTGCAGCGTATGCGCGACCAGGCGGACAGCTTCGGCAACGCCATCGCCACCCAACTGGCGCATACCGCCCGCGAACCGCTGCTTGCCGAGGACCGCTTCCTGCTCAAGGTGCATATCAACAACCTGGTGCGCAGCGACAGCATCGCCGGCGCCGCGCTGTTCAACCGGGAGGGCCAGCCGATCGATCAGGCCGGGGTGCAACCGCCGGCCAGCGCCCCGTCCTCCACGGAAGTGCGCCGCTGGGGCGGGCTCGGGGAAAACGCCATGAGCACCTACTTCGCGCCGGTGCGCGTCAACGATAACCTGGCAGGATCGGTGGCGGTGACCCTGTCGGACCGCTCCATCACCCTGGCCCAGCGCGAGGTGCGCAACACCCTGATCACCGCCACCCTGGCGATGGGCGTGCTGGCGATAATCGCCTCCTTCCTGATCAGCCGGCGGCTGGCGCAGCCGATCCACAATCTGCTCGCCGCCACCAGTGCCATGCGCAAGGGCGACCTGCAATACCGCATCCAGGAACGCCGCAATGACGAGATCGGCCATCTGATCGAGGCCTACAACGGCATGGCCCACGGCATGCTGGAGAAAGACCAGGTGGAGCGCGTGCTGCAGCGTTTCGTAAGCCCTTCGGTGGCGCGCAAGATGATGGCCAACCTGGACCAGGTCACCCTGGGCGGGCGCGACGTCACCGCCACGGTGGTGTTCGCCGACATCGTCGGTTTTACCCGGCTCTCCGAAAGCCTGGCGCCGGAGGCGGTGGCGGACATGCTCAATGTCTACTTCGATGCCATCAGCGCCGCTTCCGATTTCTACCGGGGCACCATCGACAAGTACATGGGCGATTGCGCGATGATCGTATTCGGTGTGCCCGAGGAGGATTCCGAGCACCTTTTCCACGGCCTGTGCTGCGCGGTGATGATCCAGCGCCTGGTGACACGCCTCAATGAATACCGTGACGCGCGCGGCCTGACCACCGTGGAATTCCGCATTGGTATGAATTCCGGGGCGATGCTGGCCGGCAATCTCGGTTCCAGGGAACGCATGCAGTACACGGTGGTGGGCGACACGGTGAACCTGGCCTCGCGGCTGTCCAACATGGCCGGCGCCGGCGAGATCATCGCCGCCTCGGCGATCATGGAGGACCCGAACATCGGCTCCCGGGTGCGGGCCACGGAATATGGCGCCATGCGGGTGCGCGGCCGCCAGGAGCCGGTAGGCACTTTCCGGGTGGACGGCGTGCACGCCCTGTCGGAAACGCTGATGGAACAACGCATTGCCCAATTCCTTGCCGAAATCAGCGCGGAGGCCGACCGTGAATCCTCTTAAGCGGGGCACCTGGCGGGCGACGCTGGGCCTGGGGGCGGTATTGATACTGCCCGGCTGCGCCTCATTGCTGCCGTTCTCGGATCCCGCCGACCGGGTGGGTGACGCGCTGCAGGAGCACCGCTACCGGGACGCCCTGGACATCATCGACCGCACCGACCAGAGCCATCCCCAATACGGCCTGCTCACCGAGCAACGCCAGGGGGTGCTGCAGGCAAGCCGGGAATACCGCCAGGAAAGACTGGCCCTGGCCCGGGATCTGTCGGCCCGGGAAGACTGGGGGCAGGCGTATCAGCTGCTGGAGGATACCGGCGACCGCGTGGCGGAACCGGAACCGGTGAACTCTCTGCTGGCGCAATTGCGGGAGCGCGAGGCACGGGCGCTGCGCGAACGCCTTAACCAATGGTATCTGGCCCAGGCGAAGGCGCTGCTGGACACCGATGAGCTGGACCGGGACCTGGCCCACCATGATGACCGCCGGGCGGCGAGAATTCTGGATCAGCGCGCGCGGCTGCGCCAACAGGTGAGCGACGGCCTCACCGAACTGGGCGACGCCTACGCCGATCAGGCGCTGTGGCGCCAGGCACTGGTCTCCCTGGAGATGGCGCAACGGCTGACGCCGGACCGCAGCCAGCCGGCCTCCTTGAAGCGCGCCCGCAAGACCCTCAACAGCGCCCGGGACCGGGCCCGGGACGCGCGTCAGGAAACCCGTTACCAGCACGCCGAAGCGCTGATTTCACGGTATCAACAAACCGGTCGCCTGGAGGACCTGCTGGCCGCGCGCACTTACCTGGCGCAGCACGATGACGGCTACCTGGACACCATGCGGGAGCAGGTGAAGCGCTGGTCCCAGGACCGCTTCGCCCGGACCATGGCCCAGGGGGAAGCGCTTTACGCAAAGGGGGAATACCGGGCCGCCCACCAGCTGTGGCAGCGGGTGGCCCCGCTGGACCCGGAAAACGTGGAATTACAGAAGAAACTGGAGCGCAGCGAGCGGGTGATCAGAAACCTGGAGTCCCTGAACACCCCCTAGCGGCCGCCGGCTAGCACCAGGGCGGCCGGCACTGGCTGGAAGACGCCGGCTCCGAGTCGGCTTGCGAGGCCGCCACCGTGGATTCCTCGACCGGCTCCGGGGCCGCCGGCGCGGGTGCCGGGGCCGGCTCAGCCGGTTGCGGCGCCCGGGTGGCGGACGGCTCGCGGGCCTCGTCTTCGGCCTGGTCCGCCTCCTCATCGCGGGCGGCGGGCTCCTCCTCTTCCCCGGGCACCACGCCCTCGGTATCGGTCACCGGCCCGGAGGTGGGCGGCGTGGCGGAATCCTCTTCGCGTTTTTCCTGCTGCGCCTTATAAGCCCGCTCGTAATCATCGGAAACCGGTGAACGCCCTTCGAACAGGTTTTCCAGCTTCACCGGCAACGGGAACTGAACCTCGCGAACCAGATCGCCGTCATCGTTGACCCGGAACTGCATGGCGGTGACGCCCATGTATTTCTCGCGGGTCATGTCCACCAGCCGGTCGTTGTTCGCCAGCACCGTGGGCTTGATGAACACCATCAGATTACGTTTGACGTGGCTCTCGGAGGTGGAGCGGAACAGGAAGCCCAGCAGAGGGATATCACCGAGCAGCGGCACCTTGCGGACGGTCTCCTGAACGTCGTCGGAAATCAGGCCGCCGAGGGCGATGGTCTCACCGTCGTCCGCCAGCACCGTGGTGTTGAGCTGCCGCTTGGTGGTGACGATGTCCACCGCTTCACCAACCGAATCCTTCACCGCCGAGGTTTCCTGCTCAAGCTCCAGGCGGATGGTGTTCAACCCGGCCACATGGGGCGTCACCTTCAACGTCAGGCCCACATCCTCGCGCTGGATGGTGGTGAACGGGTTGGACACCCCGGACCCGGTGCTGGACGCCTGCCCGGTGACGAACGGCACGTTCTCACCGACGATAATCGACGCTTCCTGGTTGTCCAGGGTGAGAATGCTGGGCGTGGACAGCAGGTTGGTGTTGGTGGTGGAGGCCAGCGCCTGCACCAGCGCGCCCCATTCCAAATCGCCGTCCGCGTCGGTTTCCCCGAAGCCCGCGGCGATGCCGTCGCCCAGGGTGATATTGGAGGGGTCTTCGGTGATCACCGCCTGCAACAGGGACTGCACACTGATGCCGGAGCCGCCGAAGTTGACCGCGCCCACGCCGTTTTCCAGGTCGCCGGCCAGATACTGGAAGCCCAGGTTGTTAGCCTTGTCGCCGGTCACTTCGACGATGGCCGCCTCGATCAGGATCTGGGCGCGCCGCACGTCCAGCTGACTGATCACTGACTGCAGCTCTTTCATCATCTCCGGCTCGGCGCGGATCACCAGAGCGTTGAGGGATTCGTCCGACTGAATCGAGACCCGTGCTTCACCGTCGGAGGTTCGCGCGGCGGCGCCACTTTCATCACCGCCCTGGCGAACCGCCGAGGCCCCGGCGGCGAAGTTCTTCAGCAGCTCCGCCATTTTCTCCGAATCACCGTGGCTGAGCCGGACCACCTGCACGCCACCGGCGGCGCTGGAGGGGCTGTCCAGTTGCCGGATCAACGGCATCAGGCGGGCGCGGGTGCCGCGGTCGCCCTTGATGATCAACCGGTTGGTGCGCTCATCAGCGACCATGGTGGCACCGCCCTGAGCGCCCCGGCGCCGATTGTTGGCGGCCGGATCAGAGGTGGTCAGTTCTTCCAGCAGGGACACCATATTGCCCGCGAAGGCGTGCTCGAGCTGAACGATTTCCACCTCGTCGCTTTCCGCGTTGTCGAGGCTGTTGATGATGGCGCGCATGCGCTGAATGTTGTCGGCGTGGTCGCTGATGATCAGCGCGTTGGCGGAACCCACCGCCGCCAGATGGCCGTACTGGGGCACCAGCGGGCGCAGCACCGGCACCAGCTCTTCCACCGGCGAGTTGTCCACCGCGATCACCTGGGTGATCAGCTCTTCACCGTCCACGCTGCCGGCGTTGGGGGTCAGCGGCAGGTTGCTCTGCTTGGCGGTGGTGTTGGTGACGATCTTGATCACGCCACCGGACGGCACTGCGGCGTAACCGTGGACCTGAAGCACCGACAGGAACAGCTCATAGACTTCGTCGGAGGTCAGTGGCTGGTTGGAAATGACAGTCACGTCACGGGCGCGCACCCGCGGATCGACGACAAAGTTCTTCCCGGTCATTTCCGCGACCTGGTTGATGAACGCCTGAATGTCCGCGTTGCGGATATTCACCGTCCAGTTCTTGCCATCGCCGGACTGCTCCACCTGAGCCTGCTGCTGGGCATGGGCGCCGAGAGCCAGGCTCAGCGTTAGCACTGCGATTATTGTTTTCAGGGCCGACTTCATAGGCTTCTCACGGTGGATAGTTCACGGTAAATTCCTGTTCGCCGCGCTGCACGACTATGGATGCGGCCTGGCTGTCCAGATAGGACTGCAATGCCGCCAGATCACTCTCTTCATCGCCAAGCGGGTAGCCGTTCACCGAGACCACCACGTCCCCCTGATTCAGCCCCACTTGTTCAATTAACTGCTTGGGCGCTTGTTCGCCGATTCTATACCCCTCGGTGCCGCCCTCACTGACCGGCTGCAGCCCCAGTTGCCGGATCAACGCGGTGCGCTGCTGGGCCAGATCGGTTTGCGGGCTCGGCGCCTGTGTCTGCGGCGCCGGCTCGTTCACCTGCGTCACGCCACCGCCGGACAGCCCTTTGATTTCGTTCAGACGCAACGTTTCCAGACGCCCCTGACGCCGCAGAATGACGCGGTCCGCGTAGATGTCTTCCAACTCAGCATTACCGGGAATCGCGTCACCAATATGAAACAGTTCCGCGTCCTTGCCCTTTTCCGCGATGATCGCGGACGACTTGTCCCGGTCGCGGGTCTGGAACAGCCCCAACAGCTCAAGGCTCAAACGGGTGTCCGGCGCATCCACCGGCCGGTCGTCCACGGCGCCGGGCTCCGCCTGGTAGACACCGAAAAGATTCCAGCTTTGCACCTGGGAAGAGGAAATCCCCGACTGGCCCTGCCGGGAGCCGGCCACGGCAACCTGCTGAAGGTCTGATTCGGGCACGCTGTCCGGGGGGCCGTACCAAAGCATCCAGACTGTCCGGGCAATCACATAGGCGAGAAACACCACCAACAAAAGAGCCAAAATGGCACGCAGCCAACGCCCCCCTTTTTGTCGGTTTCCCCTCCGGGCCCACTGAATCATAAAGCCATCAATCCTGTTTATCGTTATCCCGGCCCGCCGGCATCGAATCCCGAGTATAGAGAGCCGACCGTCCCTGGCCAATTTATACACGGTCTTTCCGACCGCTTGTTATGCAGAGGCGCTCAGCCTGGCCGCCCCAGGGTCAAAGGCCGGCGCATGCGAAAGACCACATCGGAAGGGTCCCCACCCTGGCTGACGCCCAGCAATTGCGGCCAGGCCCGGCGCACCTGCACGCTCAATGTCTTGTCTTCCAGGCTCGCCAAAACCAGCTGCTGCTGCTCGGGGCCGGTCACGGTAAGCCGGGGGCCGCTCTCCGACATCGTCAGCCGGCCGTCCAGGGGCGGCACACTGGCCGAGCCGTCGCGACCCCAGCTCACCGTGCCGCCGCTGTAATCAAGCGTCCCTTTGGCATCGACCACGTTCTCATCGACGAGTTCCAATACCAGCAAGGAAAGTGACACGGTACCATCGGCATCGCCTTGCGGCACCTGTCGGCTGACCATGGCCACCGGCACCTGCGCGCGCCACTGCTCCAGACGCCAGTCGCCCCAGGCGGCGCCCAGCCAGCCGCGCGCCTGCAACTCGCCGGCGGACAGGGACAAATCCACCCCGGGGGTCAGGCCGTGCCAATTCAGTTCCCAGCTCAGACGACCCTGCTGATCACGCCAGCGCGCCCGGACGTCGGCGTCCCACCAGGGGCCGCGAGCGTCGGACAACACCAGCGGCGCGCCACCGGGACGCAACGCCGGCACTTTGTCGATCACCAGCGCCGCCGGCATCAGAGCCACTAAAAAAACCACCAGGCTGGCGACAAACACCGCCCCCAAAGCGAACCAGCGCATCACAGCCCCACGTTAGAACGGAATATCGTCGTCGAAATCATCGGCCGGGCCGCTGAAACCACCGCCCTGCTGGCCACCGGCCGGCTTGGCGCGTTGATCACCACCGCCCTGCTGACCCCCGCCCTGCTGACCATAGTCGTAGTCCTGGTTCTCGTAGCCGGTGGGCTGGCCGCCGCCCTGGTTCTGGTAGCCGCCGCCGTCACCGCCGCCGCCACGGCCGTCGAGCATCTGCATCTCATTGGCGACGATTTCCGTGGTGTAGCGGTCCTGGCCGTCCTGCCCCTGCCACTTGCGGGTGCGGATGGAACCTTCCACGTACACTTTGCTGCCCTTCTTGAGATACTCGCCGGCGATCTCGCCGAGCTTGTTGAAGAACACCACCCGGTGCCATTCGGTGCGTTCCTGCTGCTGACCGGTCTGCCGATCCTTCCAGGTTTCGCTGGTCGCCAAACGGATGTTGGTGACCGCGCCGCCGCTGGGCATGAACCGGGTTTCCGGGTCGGCGCCCAGGTTACCGATCAGAATGACTTTATTGACGCCTCTCGCCATGGCTGTTCGCTCCCTCTCTCTGTAACGGCCTATAACGGCACGTCTCTAAACGACTGATATATCAATGGGACGGCACCGGCGGTGCCGGTGCGGTAAAAAGCAGACCGGTTATTGTGGCAGCTTTGGCCGCGCTTGAAACCCCCGGCGGCGCCGCCCGCCCAAACCGTCAGGCCCGCGGCTCCTGGACCTCGGCGCTGAGCGCCGTGAGCGCGTCCTCATCCAACAACTTATTGTCCACCTTCAGCAGCGCCAGGCGCTGTTCGGCGACCACCACCGCCTCCAATACGCCGGGCACCGAGCGCAACCGCGATGCCGCCTGATCCCAATCCTGGGCACTCGCCAGGCGAATCACGCGATTGTCGAGCTTGGGCAATTCGCCCATGCCGCGCAAGTACAGCAGCCAGCCCACGGCGATAACCGCGCTGCCCAGGAACACCGCTTCGGCGCCCACCCACTGATACAGGGCGCCGCCCAGCTGGCCGCCGATGAACACGCCCAGGAACTGGCTGGTGGAGTAAACGCCCATGGCGGTGCCGCGGGTGCCGGCGGGGGCGGCGCGGCCCACCAGCGAGGGCAGCAGCGCCTCGAGCAGATTGAAGGCCATGAAATAAACGAACAACGCCAGCACGAAGTGCCACAGTGTATTGCCGGCCAGCGCCAGCAGGATTTCAGCGACGATCAGCAGGCCCACGGCCACGCGCTTGATGGGCATGGCCCCGCGACGCTCGGCGGCGATGATCAGAGGTACCATGGCCAGAAAGCCGCCCACCAGCACCACCAGATACAGCAGGCTGTGCTGTTCCAGCGACATCCCGAGACGCTGCTTGAGCAGTTGCGGCAGCACCACGAACGACGCGGTCATGGTCATGTGCAGCACCAGGATGCCCACATCCAGGCGGCGCAGCACCGGATCGCCCAGCACGGTGCGGAAGCGCTGCGCGGCGGGCAGCGGTTCACTGCTGCGCACCCTGGGCGAGGGCACCCAGACCGCCACCAGCATCGCCGCCAGACCCAGCACCACGGTGAACCAGAACAGGCCGCTCAGCCCCAGCCAGCGGGCCAGCAGCGGCCCCAGGATCAGGGCGAGGATAAAGGAGGAGCCCACCGCCATGCCGATCAGCGCCATGGCGCGGGTGCGGCGCTGCTCGCTGACCACGTCGCCGATCAGCGCCATGATCACGCTGGCGATGGCCCCGGCGCCCTGCAGTGCCCGGCCCAGAATAACGCCGTGGATGCTGTCGCTGAGCGCCGCCACCGCCCCGCCGATGACGAACAGCAGCAGGCCGATCAGCAACAGAGGGCGGCGGCCGAAGCGGTCCGACAGCATGCCGAAGGGAATCTGCAGCAGGGCCTGCATCAGGCCGTAGGCGCCGATGGCGGTGCCGATCAGCAGCGGGGTGGCCCCGTCCAGTTCGGCGCCGTAGACGGCGAACACCGGCAGGAGCATGAACAGCCCGAACATGCGCAGGGCGAAAATCGCTGCCAGGGAGCCGGTGGTGGTCAATTCAGTGCGCCGCAGCGCGGCCCGGGAAGCGTCCGTCATGGTCCAACATCGGTGATACACAAAGGGACGGCGAGTGTACCAGATTCAATCCCGCGTCGGGTGATGACGGGCAGGTCGCTGCCGGAATCCGGGTCTAAGCCGTTCCGCCCAGTGGCCATCGGGCAGACGTTCCCCGCGACCGCCGTATAATGGTAAATTGAACCCCCGCCAATGCGATGATAAATTGGCCCCTTGAATCAGTTTTTTTTCGTATCCCCCTCGCGGGACACAACCTCCCGGTACACGGGACGCATCATGGACGAATTAATGGACACTCAAGAATCACAAAAGGTGTACGTGGTCGGCGGCCAGCATCTTCAGAACGCGCTGCTCACGGAGTTCCTCGACAAAGCGTCGATTACCGCCAGCGCGGTGAAGTCGGTGGACCAGGTCCACGAAGACGACCTGCGCGCCGTGGAGCAGAATCTGTTCCTGGTGGATTTCCATTCCGTGGATGTGAATGACGTCATCACCCGCCTGCTGGAAACGGACAAGCGTCTCGACAGCGAAATTCTGATCGGCGTGTTCAATGTCGACGACGACGATGACCTGTCGCGCCTGGCGGGCCTGCCGATGGTCAACGGCGGCTTTCAGCATGACTGCCCGCAGGGGCTGCTGACCAAGGGCATCAAGTCGATGTTCGAGGGCGAGCTGTGGTTCCCGCGCAAGGTGTTGCAGCAATACCTGGTGAAAAGCCGCGCCTTCAACAAGACCTTCGGCCGCAACGAGGTGAACCTTACCGACCGCGAGATCGAAGTGCTCAAGGTGATGGCCACCGGCGCCAAGAATTCGGAAATCGCCACGGTGCTCAACCTCAGCCCGCACACCATCAAGACCCACATCTACAACATCTTCAAGAAGATCAATGCCTCCAACCGCCTGCAGGCGGTGAACTGGGCGCAGGAAAACCTCTGATACCCCACCTGCCCGACGCCGGCAATCCGGCGTCAGGGCACCATCGTTCTTTCCCCCATCACGCTCTTTCCCCTATACTGCACTGTTCATTCTGACAGTAGCCAAGGGCACGCCATCTCATGGATACCATTCTGGTTCGGGGCGCTCGCACCCATAACCTGAAAAACGTGGACCTCGACATTCCCCGTGACAAGCTGGTGGTGATCACCGGACTTTCCGGGTCCGGGAAATCGTCGCTGGCGTTCGACACCCTCTACGCCGAAGGCCAGCGCCGTTACGTGGAGTCCCTGTCCACCTATGCCCGGCAATTCCTGTCGATGATGGAGAAGCCCGATGTGGACCACATCGAAGGGCTGAGCCCGGCGATCTCCATCGAGCAGAAATCCACCAGCCATAATCCGCGCTCCACGGTGGGCACCATCACCGAGATCTACGACTACCTGAGGTTGCTGTTCGCCCGGGTCGGCGAGCCGCGCTGCCCGCAGCACGAAGCCCCACTGGCCGCGCAGACCATCAGCCAGATGGTGGACCAGGTGCTGGCCATGGAAGAAGGCAGCAAGCTGATGCTGCTGGCCCCGGTGATCCGCGAGAAGAAAGGCGAGCACCTGCATCTGTTCGACGAGCTGCGCGCCCAGGGCTTTATCCGCGTCCGCGTGGACGGTCGTATCTACGACATGGACGACACCCCGGACCTGGACAAGAACAAGAAGCACACCATCGAAGTGGTGGTGGACCGCTTCAAGGTGCGCTCGGACCTGCAGAACCGGCTGGCGGAGTCCTTCGAGACCGCCCTCAACCTGGCCGACGATATCGCCATCATCGCCTCCATGGACGGCAAGCCCCTGGACGGCGACAGCGAGGAAATCACCTTCTCGGCGAAGTTCGCCTGCCCCCATTGCGGCTACTCGATTCCGGAGCTGGAGCCGCGCCTGTTCTCGTTCAACAACCCGGCGGGCGCCTGCCCCAGTTGCGACGGCCTGGGCGTGAAGCAGTTCTTCGACGAGGACAAGGTGATCACCAGCGAGGAGCTGTCCCTGGCGGAAGGCGCGATCCGCGGCTGGGACCGCCGCAATGTCTACTATTTCCAGATGCTCACCGCCCTGGCGCAGAGCCTGGATTTCGACATGGATGTGGCGTTCAAGGATCTGGACAAGACGGTGCGCCGCAAGATTCTCTACGGCACCGGCAAGGAGAGCGTGGAGTTTCGCTATCTGAACGACCGGGGCGACATCATCAAGCGTAACCACCCGTTCGAGGGCATCGTGCCCAATATGGAGCGGCGCTACCGGGAAACCGAGTCCGAGGCGGTGCGCGAGGATCTGGCCAGCTACCTGTCCACGTCCACCTGCCCCAGCTGCGACGGGTCCCGCCTGCGCGAGGCGGCCCGTAACGTCTTTATCGACAACACCACCCTGCCCGAGCTGGTGCGCCTGGCGGTGGGCAAGTCGTTCGACTATTTCGACAACCTGAAGCTGCCCGGCAACCGCGGCGAAATCGCCGAGAAGATTCTCAAGGAGATCCGCGACCGGCTGCAGTTTCTGGTCAATGTGGGTCTGGACTATCTGAACCTGGAGCGCAGCGCCGAGACCCTGTCCGGCGGTGAGGCCCAGCGTATCCGCCTGGCCAGCCAGATCGGCGCCGGCCTGGTGGGCGTCATGTACGTGCTCGACGAGCCTTCCATCGGTCTGCACCAGCGCGACAACGAGCGCCTGCTGTCCACCCTGACCCGCCTGCGGGACCTGGGCAATACGGTGCTGGTGGTGGAGCACGACGAGGACGCCATCCGCACCGCCGACCATGTCATCGACATCGGCCCGGGCGCCGGCGTGCACGGCGGCCGGGTGGTGGCCCAGGGCACCGCCGAGGAAGTGGCCGCCAACAAGGACTCCCTCACCGGCGACTACCTGTCCGGGCGCCGGCGCATTGAAGTGCCCGCCAAGCGCAGGGCCACCGGGGACGACTGGCTGACCCTGACCGGCGCCACCGGCAACAACCTCAAAGGCACCGAGCTGAAGCTGCCGCTGGGCCTGTTCACCTGTGTCACCGGTGTGTCCGGCTCGGGCAAATCAACGCTGATCAACCACACGCTCTACCCGCTGGCGGCCACCACTCTGAACAAGGCCACCACCCTGAAAGCGTCGCCCCATGAGCGCCTGGAAGGTCTGGAGCATCTGGACAAGGTGGTGGACATCGACCAGAGCCCGATCGGCCGCACGCCGCGCTCCAACCCGGCCACCTACACCGGCATTTTCACGCCGGTGCGCGAGCTGTTCGCCGGCACCCAGGAAGCCCGGGCGCGGGGCTACAAGCCCGGCCGCTTCAGCTTCAACGTCAAGGGCGGCCGCTGCGAAGCCTGCCAGGGCGACGGCGTGATCAAGGTGGAGATGCACTTCCTGCCGGACATCTATGTGCCCTGCGAGGTGTGCGACGGCCGCCGCTACAACCGGGAGACCCTGGAGGTCACCTACAAGGGCAAGAACATCTACGAAGTGCTGGAAATGACCATCGAGGAAGCCCGCGAGTTCTTCGCTGCGGTGCCGGCCCTGCAGCGTCGCCTGCAGACCCTGCTGGATGTGGGCCTGAGCTATGTGAAGCTGGGCCAGGCCGCCACCACCCTGTCCGGCGGCGAGGCACAGCGGGTGAAACTGGCCCGCGAGCTGTCCCGGCGCGACACCGGCCGCACGCTCTATATTCTCGACGAACCCACCACCGGCCTGCACTTCCAGGATATCCAGATGCTGCTGGATGTGCTCAACCGGCTGCGCGACCACGGCAACACCATCGTGGTGATCGAGCACAACCTGGATGTGATCAAAACCGCGGACTGGATCGTTGATCTGGGGCCCGAGGGCGGCGACGGCGGCGGCCGGGTGATCGCCCAGGGCACGCCCGAAAAAGTGGCCAAGGCCAAGGGCAGCCACACCGGGCGCTTCCTGAAATCGATGCTGAAAGCGTCTTCCTGAAGCGGCGCCTCAGATCGGCCCGCCGTGGCCGGGCCGGCAGCGGGCGGCCAGCCAGCGTGCCAGCTGGCGGCGCTGTTCCGGCGTGACCCGGGTGCCGGGCAGCACGGCGGTGGGCCGGGGCCGGCGGTCGAACCAGAAACGGCCGCTGATGTTCGCCACCGCCGGGCTGCTGACCAGCCACACCATGGTGTCCGCGCCCTGGCGCGGCGAGCGGAGCCAGGGCCCGACCCGTTTATGGAACACCGGCAGAGAGGCGGCGACGCCGGGGGTGTCCGCCCAGCCGGGGTGCATGCTGTTGAAGCGAACGCCCGGGTGCTGTTCCGCCCAGTGCTCGGTTTGCGCCACCAGCGCCCGCTTGGCCCGGGCGTAGGCCTTGGCGCCGTCGAAGCGCTCGTTCTCGAATTCCATGTCGTCCAGGTGCAGCGCCTGCAGGTACAGACCGCCGCTGGCCACGTTCACCACGCGCCCCTGGCCCCGCTCCAGGGCGGGCAAAAGCTTCTCGGTGAGCAGGTAAGGCGCCAGCAGGTTGACCGCCAGGGTGCGCTCGGTGCCTTCGGTGGTCAGGTCGCGCTCATTGAACAGCGCGCCGGCGTTGTTGATCAGGCCGTGCACTTCCGGAGTCAGGGCGTGAATACGGGTAGCCGCCAGGCGCACTTCCTCGAGCCGTGACAGATCGGCCTCCACGGTGTGCAGGGCGTCCACGCCGCAGCCGCTGAAGGCGCGTACCGCGTTCTGCGCCTGCCGCAGACGCTCACGGTCGCGCCCGACCAGAATCAGGGTGGCGCCGAGGCGGCTGAGCTCCTTGGCGGCGGCCAGCCCCAACCCGCCGGTGGCACCGGTGACCACGACGATGCGGCCGTCGATGAAATCACTGAGCCCGCGGTCCGGCATGGATTGGTAGCCAAGCCGTGAGAATTCCAGGGCGGCGGGCAGCAGCGCGCGATAGCGCAGCCATTGCCAGACGCCGGGTTCTTCAACGCGGGAGGGCTCCAGGGCGCGGCGCAGGTCCTCCATGGCGCGGTGCCCCATGGCGGTGAGCCAGGGCTTGATGATGGCCTGCAGGCGTTCGGCGAGCCCGCCCACATCCAGATCGAGGGTGTAGAGAATTTCCGTGAAGGTCTCGTCGGCCCCGGGCCGGAACTCGATGTGCTCGCGGGCGCTGGCGTCCGGGCCCTGGCCGCGCAGGCTCAGGCTGCGCCCCGGGTCGGTGTCGACAAGTTCATAGCCGAAGGCGCGCTGGCGGCCGGCGAAGCGATAATCCACTTCAAACGGCTCTGCCGGCCGACCGGGCCCGGCGTGCTTTTGCGGGCGTTCTCGACAGCCGGGTTCCACTGCTCCGACGCTGCCATATCCAGC
>TARA_R100000306_G_scaffold14139_4_pt1 | contig 18518 bp, 21 predicted proteins | sample TARA_R100000306 | Tara Oceans TARA_R100000306 (sample SAMEA2620824) | marine metagenome | biome: marine biome (ENVO:00000447); feature: mesopelagic zone (ENVO:00000213); material: "saline water (ENVO:00002010), including plankton (ENVO:xxxxxxxx)" | depth 1000 m | reverse complement strand
ATAATCCAACAAGTGCAAATGCTTATGATTCGATGGCTGAGTATTTTGAATCTCAAAACGATAAAGAGAATGCCTTAAAATACTTAAACAAGGCCTATGAATTAAGTGGTGACGATTACTATAAAGAAAGAATTGAAGCTCTAAATAAAAAATAGCCGAAAGGCTAACTATGTATAAAAAACATAGCTATTACAGGCTTTTCGAGAGATTTTCGTGTTTTTGCGAAGACCGCCAAATTTTTAAATTTGGCTTATTTATAATTAAAATATAAAATGAAAAATAGCTTAATATTAATTGTTCTATTTTTTGGAATGAACTTAATTTCTTCAGCACAAGAAGTAAGTTTTACCAAACCTGAATTAGAAGGAGTTTTGTGTAAACAATGGAAAATTGAATATGCAATGATGAATGAAATGAAAATTGAACAAATGCCCGGAGCAGCTGATTTTGATATTTTATTTATAGCTGACGGAAGCTATGATTTAATCAGAAAAGGCGGTGATAATAAAAGTGGAACATGGGTTTATGATACGGTAAATAAATATATTAAACTTTCCATTGAGGAAAAAACGACTTCTCACATAAAATCAATCAATCATAATAAAATGATTTTGACTTTAGTTTCTGAAAAGTTACCAGGGGTAAAAATATATTTTAAACCAATTTAAATAAGTAATACAAGAATATAACCGCAATTACGACGGATTCAACTATGTCCGAATCCACTCGGAAATACTAACGTCGGTGCTTAACCTAAAAATTGAGTACCTTTAAATCTGTAACTGATGGCTATACGCGACTGTTCGCAAAAATTTATAAAGGCCTATGAAAAAAAGAAAGACTATCGCATTACTACTTTTGATTATTGGGCTTGCTTTAAGTATTGCCTTTATAGTGAAGATTCAATTTCCACAGGGCTTCGAGGCATATTTTAAAAGATCATACTATAACCAGTTTGGCCCTTTAGCTATAAGTGTTGAGCTATTAATCGCTAGCTATTACCTTTTTATTGGACATAAAAAAACAAATTTTACTTTAGCTCTTTTTGGGTTTACTGCTTTGTTAGATCCTCTTTTCAATCAAATTGGACTTTTCGAAAGCATAGTACCTTTGTATGGAACTATAATCTTATCAATTTGTGCTCTGTTGTGTCTATGGCTGGCATTTTCAAACACATTTAAATTAAAACGTTTATCTAAATTAGCAGCATTTTTTAGTATTGTTCTTGGTGTTTTTGTAGAACTATTCTTCAATTATCTATGATAAAAACATTTACCAACAACGTATCCTGTGAAAAGCACTATTTTAGTTCTTTAAAGCTGGTATTTTATTTTTTTAATTAATTATGTATAGTTCAGCTTTTAAAAGGGCTTTGGACTAAAAAACGTTTCACAACAAAGAACTGAAGGTAAAAAACTTTTTAATGCAGAAATTATTATTTTTATTATTTGTACTAATAAGTACGTATTCTAGCGTATATAGTCAAGAGAAAAACCCTACTAATACCCAAACAGCATTTAATGTTTTATTTGTTGGCAACAGTCTTACCTATACCAATAATTTGCCTGAGCTTGTTAAGGAGTACGCAATTTCAAAAAATATAACTATTACTACTGAAATGATAGCATTCCCTAACTATGCTATTCAGGATCACTGGAATGATGGGAAAGTCCAAAAACTAATTTCTAGTAAATTATACGACTTTGTTATTATTCAACAAGGGCCTTCATCTCAAAATGATGGTAGAAACATGCTAATTGAATACGGTAAAAAATATACTCGTTTATGCAAATTAAACGGAGCCAAGCTTTGTTACTTTATGGTTTGGCCATCTTTAAACTACTATCATACGTTTGATGGTGTTATAAAAAACCATACAGATGCAGCAGCATTCAACAGTGCAATATTGCTGCCTGTTGGTAACGTATGGAAAGAGTATATTGATACAGCGAAGAATATTGAATATTATGGTGACGATGGGTTCCACCCTTCACTAAAAGGCAGTCAAATTGCCGCAAAAGTTATTGTTGATCACTTATTACTTAAACAGTAAAACTATAGGCAATAAGGTGTATAATCCAATATTGTTAACGCCTACTTACGAAAATATTCGCGGATATTCTTTTCGGTTTTTATTTACTAAATTAGTTGCTGAAAAGCGCACCAAAACCATAACAACCAACGTTAGCAACAAGCAAAAAAACGATATGAAATATTTTAGCAAAGCAAACTCTTCTTCAAAAAATAGTGCTTCGATAAAAATTAAAGAATCAGAAATTAGTTTCGGAATCACACCAGAAATGGCTGATAGCCTACCAAACCCAGCAGAATTATTTTTAGGATCATTTTCTGCTTGTGTTCTTAAAAATGTTGAACGCTTTTCCCAATTAATGAATTTCGAATATACAAATGCCGAACTGATAGTCACCGCCACACGTCTAGAAAAACCTCCAAGAATGGACGAAATAAACTATGAACTGAAGATATATAGTCAAGATGACAATTTAAATATTGATTTACTTAAAAAGAATATCGAAAAATTTGGGACGATATTTAATACAGTGAAGTCTTCCTGTTCAGTCGTTGGTGAGATTAAAAAAATAGTAAAATAAATTACATAATAAATAATGCCAATGGCTAACAAGATATAATGCTCATTTTACTGAAAAGCAGACTGAAAAACATTTGAATTAAATAAAAACGCAGTAAAATACACAAAAACCTTATGGCGAAACTCCTTCGCGGAATTTAACCCAACTTGTAAGCTGAATAAAATTAACAAACTGCGAGCAATATGACCAAGAAAAAAACAAAACGAATTTTTAAAATAGTGTTGATTTTGGCTTCCATAGCATCTCTATTCTTTGTGCCTTGGTTGTTGGTAAAGGCTTGGATTTTGCCACTTCCCAATACAATTCAAGAACAGGCAGATGAAGCTATTGGCTATGAATTTGAAGGAGTAATTGTGTATATAGATCAAGCTGGCAAAGCACCTCAATATATTGCTTCTGGTTGGCACGATCGGGAGGAGAAGATTTCTGCATACCCACAAGCACTCTTTAAATTAGCTAGCATTAGTAAACTTTATGATGCGGTGGCAGTTACCAAATTAGTACACGATGGGCGTCTTTCACTAGATAAAACCCTTGCTGAATACTTACCAGAACTTGTAGGAAAGATTGAAAATGCGGATGAAATTACGTTGCGAATGCTCGTACAGCATAGAAGTGGAATACCCAACTTTACTGACACTCCGAATTTTTGGGCAAATCCAACAGCCACCTATGAGGAAAGCCTCGCATTAATTTTGGACAAACCCGCTAACTTTAAACCTGGTGAAGATTATGAATATTGCAACACAAACTATTTGTTGATCAATAAAATAATGGATAATGAACTGGGGTATGATAACTTCCTATTTATTAATAAAGAAGTACTCAAACCATTACAACTGGACCATACCTTTGGTTCACTACAAGAAGTGAATATAGATAATGTGATGAGTGGTTATCACGTAGGTCATCCTTTAGATTTAAAGACAGATGACCACGGTATGCTTGCCACGGCAGAAGACGTAGGTACTTTTGTAAGGGCTTTAAACGATGGATCCCTGTTTGAAGAAGGAGAGCAGGAAATATATGCCTCCATTTACAAGTATGAACACGCCGGTTGGGTTCCGGGCTACCAAAGTTTCACAAACTATCACAAAGACCTTGATGCTGTAGTTGTTACTTTCTACAGCACCACCGACCCCAAACTATACCTGTGGAATTTATCGGAAATCATTAACAATAGGATTGTCAAAATATTAAAGAAATAGAAAAGATTCATAATACTATTTGCATTAAGTATCTGAATTTTAAATATTTACATAGCACTTGAAGACTTTCTATTTGGTTTTTATTTACTAAATTAGATGGTAAATAAACAAGCATTAATAACTATTATCCTGTACTAACTTCTATTAGTAAAGCCAACAATAGGTGATTTTACCATATTTTTTTAGTAGAAATTACTTGCAGTTCTTAGAAATAAAATAAAGATGAAACCTCTCCTAGCCCTACTATTTGCAAGTACGCTCTTTGTTCAATGTTCCATAGACAGAACCGTCTTGGTTTTAGACAAAACCGAGTTTGAATCATTACAGGAGTTCAAAGATTTTGATACTGAAAATCAAGTTCAAATAAGTAATGAAAGCGAGATTGGTCAGAATCTATGGTTGTGCCTTACGCTCGTATCAAAAGAAAATAATAAACCTTTAATTAATCAAAAGGTAGATTTGTATCACACTTCTTCAAATGGTGAATATGAACCTTCTGACCCAAGTGATGAATCAACCGCTCGCCTACGTGGTTCAGCATTTACAAATGAAAAAGGACAACTGTTTGTTCAAACCATCTTGCCAGGCGATTATGGAAATTCAGTTGATAACAGACATATTCATACAACTATAGAAAACGCGCAACCTGAAGCTTACGATATACACTTTAAACAGTATACGGGACAAATGGGCAATAGCTTTATTTCAGGAAGTGACCAGCATTTTCTTGCAGATTTAAAGCAAACCAAAGACAGTACACTTGTTACATTTTTAACAATCGAAGTAAAGAATCCTTCAACTCAGCCAAACCTGGCAAATAAAGAAATGCCCGATTGCGAATGGTGTGGAGCTAATGAAGCTCCTAAAAATACAAATTGGGAAACAACCATTGCCGGTAAAGACGTAAAAGGGGAAAGATTAATTTTAGAAGGTACTGTCTACCAAACTGATGGAACAACTCCTGCAAAAGACGTGATAATCTATGCATACCACACCAATAGTAATGGGTTATATAAAAAGAAAGGAGATGAAAAAGGAAATGGAGTACGGCACGGATATTTACGAGGGTGGGTAAAAACTAATAGTGATGGAAAATATAGGTTTCATACCATAAAACCTGCACCTTACCCAAATCGTTCAGAACCAGCACACATCCATATGACCTTGATGGGTGAAAATTTTAATGAATATTGGATAAATTCAACTTGGTTTGCCAGTGACAAAATTATAACAGATGAAATGGTCTCAAAATTAGATCGAACAGGTGGCTTCTCAAATATAATCGAATTAACCAAAGACGATAAAGGTATTTGGGTTGGTCAAAGAAATATAATTCTCACCCCCCAAAAAAGAGTAACATCAGCAAGTGGTAATGCTTTTTTTCACCAACACTTGCTAACCTTAATCTATCCTTGCTGCGGCAACTCCCTTGTAAGCCAACCACTTCTACTTGCCGTTGCGATTGCATACGGGGTAATCCAAAACAAGCTGAACGTATATAAAATACTATAGGTGTAGGCCCAAAATGATTCAGAGAATGTGTAGCGCTTGGCATAAAAGATTGCCTGAAAACTTGATAACACCAATATACTAAGCAATGTTGAGCTAATAAATAATATTGGGTGCACCATAACGAAATATAACACGAACAGTAAAAATGGGTAGCACATAATCAATTTACTCGCTTGGCTAAAAAACAATAAACGCGACCCTGTTTTTGAACCTTTCCTAAAGTCAGTAAACACGTACTTCGCCATCGCAATGTTTTCACGCACGTTACTTCTACCCCATCTAATAAACATTTTATATAAACCTTTATATTTTTCAGGGACATTGGTATAGGCATATGCATTACGTTGAAACAATACGTGGTAGCCTTGTTTAAGAATCATATTTGTCATTGCTCGGTCTTCACCAATATCCGACGGTTTCCCCATAAAAGTTTGGTTAATCCATTCAGGCAAACAAGCAAACACAGCTTTTCTACGATAGGCAGCTAAAGCTCCAGGTGTACATAAAACCGAGTTTAACCTACTTTCAGCAGAGCGTACAAATTCAAAGCTTAATGTAAAGCTCACGTTCAACATTTTCGGCAACAGTGCTTTGCTGTTGTTTAATACTCTTATATTACCGGCTACGGCCCCACAGTTTTCGTTGGTAATAAACGGACTTACTAAATTTCGCAAGGTATCGGCGTTTACCACAGAATCACTGTCTACTGTAACAAATACTTCTCCGTTCCCTATATTAAAGCCTCTATATAGAACGTGACGTTTTCCTTTGTTTTCAGGTTGTTGGTATATGGCTACTCGGTCGCCCAATTGTTTTTTAGCTTCTTGCATCCAGTACCACGTATCGTCTTTACTTCCATCGTCAATAGCTAATAACTGAATCTTTTCAGCAGGATAGTCACTTTTTGCCAAACTCTTTAAAGTAGCCCAGACTTGCTTACCTTCATTATAGGCAGGGACAATGACGGTTACTGTAGGCAGTTCATCATTGGTAACCGATGAAACCGGCTTATACCTAAAATACAAATAGAGTTGATAAATAAAGAATCCAGCTTTATACACAAATAACGAGCTCGCTATCGCAAAAAAGACGAAACCCCAGGTACTACTAAGGCGTTCCATTCTGAACTGAGCAAAATCATGTTGCATTTGATAAACTAAGAAAGCACCTCCCACAAGAAGTAGGAAGGTATTTATTAAAACTAGGATATTCCAAGTTTTAGTGGCTTTTTCAGATGATATGGAACTTGTGTTTGTATTTGAGTTCTCTTTAGAATTGATTTTGGTTTCTGAAGTAGTTTTTTTTAGATTCATCTATGCGAAATTCTCTTTTAATATAGATTAGTATGTTTCGTTCGCCGTATACATGGCAATCGTTATGCCAAGACAGTTTTAGAGGGTTCAAAGAGGTTTTTAGAGGTGTGGGTAATCTAAAAGTGTTTACTTTTTATACAGTTAGTGTATATCAGTAAACACTTTTGAAATGAATGAACATTTCACAAAATAAAAACGCTCTCAAATTGAGAGCGTTTTTTATAAATTGTATGTGGGAAAGATTACATAGCTCCCCACTCTTTCAATGATTTTTCATTTAAAGCTATATAATCATCGTTACCAGCTTTTTTCGCAAGCTCCATAGACTTTTTAGCGGCTTTTATAGCCCCCTCTTTATCACCAGCTTTGGCGTAAATAAGTGATTGTTGTCTATACTGCCAAAAAGCAGGTTCTTTGGCCATATTAATAGCTTTGTCAATCCAAGTCTTAGCTTGGTTTATATCTTTATCAGCTTCTAAATAATATACTGCAGAAGCATAGTAATCATTAGCGCTTGGGCCATTCATTACACGGTCAATTGACGCAGAAACTTCTTTATCAGTCATTACTTTAATAGGTACACTTGCATAGGTGTTTTCCCAAAGCATTCCAAGATTGGCAGAATCGTGTGTTACATCATCAAATGTCATTGTAAATGATTGGATATCCATTGGCATTGGATAAACTTGGGCTGTAGCCTTAGCAGCTACTTTACTTTCGTCCCACTTTTGAGGCGTTCCCCAATTGTTTGCATCACTATAAAAATAAACCTCCCAATTCTCTTTATTAGGTTTAGTATAAATAGCATACGATCCTGGTTTTAGTTCGGTGCCGTCTATCATAATCGGTTTATTAAAAGTAATGGTCGTGTTTTTATTAGCTCCTGTACGCCACATTTTCCCATAAGGAACCAAGCCACCAAATATAGTTCGGTCTCGCATGGCTGGACGTGAGTATTCAAGGGTAATATCGGTTAATCCCACAGTCTGTTCAATTTTCTGTGACGGACTGGGTTGTGGAGTTTCAATTTGTGCATACGTTCCAAAGGAAAATAACACTGCACAAACTAATAATAATACTTTTTTCATGTGTTGGTTTTTAATAGATTTTTATCAGTGTCTAAGGTACAACATACCTTGGTTTTTAAAGTTAACAAAACCTTAAAATGAACAAGCGCAACAGGCTAAATTCATCTGGTGGATAGTTTAGTTTTTCAACTTCGTTTTAAACAAATTGTTAAGTTTTGTTTAAAGTATTTCGTATATCATAAAACAGTCGTATTTTTAAAAGAAAAAACAATGCTGTCATTAATTAAAAAATTTTGGGTTTCTCGAAAGAGAAAAAATTTGGTTAACACTGAAATCTATAGACTTATACGAATGAACAGAAAACTATCTTACAAACGAAGATAACTTCTGTAAAAAGTCTATATGAAAATATACCAACTACACACCAAACAACAGTTACCGATATCAAAAAAAGAAGCTTGGGAGTTCCTTTCAGCCCCAGAGAACCTGAAAGTCATTACTCCAGACTATATGGGTTTCAATATTATGTCGGGAACAGATAGGGCTATGTATCCCGGTCAAATAATCGAATACATAGTTACCCCGGTAATGGGCATTAAAACTAAATGGGTTACCGAGATTACACACGTTAAAGACAATCATTACTTTGTTGATGAACAACGCTTTGGACCTTATTCACTTTGGCACCATAAACATTTTATAAATGAAATAGAGGGTGGTGTTGAAATGGAGGATATTGTCCACTACAAACTACCATTGGGATTTATCGGTCAATTGGTTCATCCTTTTTTAGTGAAACCCAAGCTAAACGAAATTTTTGAATACCGAAGAAAAAAGCTTGTTGAGCTCTTCGGAAAAATATAAGACTATGAAAAAAAATATACTATTAATAGGTGGCTCTTACGGAATTGGTGCGGCCATAGCTAATAAACTTAAAGAAGACAACACCGTTTATATCGCCTCACGAACAAAAGAAGATATCCCAGAAGGAATTAACCACTTAACTTTCGATGTCTTAAAAGATGATATTACAGAATTAGATTTACCAGATACCATACATAATTTGGTTTACTGTCCTGGTAGCATCAATTTAAAACCTTTTAAAATGATGAGCATAGATACATTTCAAGAAGACTTCAACTTGAATTTTCTATCTATGGTAAAAGTGGTGAAAGGCCTGTTACCCAATCTTAAAAAGGCAGATCAAGCGAACCTATTATTTTTTAGTACTGTTGCTGTAAATACCGGAATGCCATTCCACACTAGTGTAGCTGCCGCAAAAGGTGCTATTGAAGGGTTTGCTAAGGCTCTAGCAGCAGAGTATGCGCCAAACTTTCGGGTAAATGTTATTGCCCCTTCTTTAATTGACACTCCTCTCGCTTCAAAATTGCTTAGTAACGACTCCAAGAAAGAGAAAATGGCAGAAAGACACCCGCTAAAGCGTGTTGGCTCTACAAATGATATAGCTTCAACAGCCGCCTTTTTATTAAGTGACGATGCTGGCTGGATTACTGGCCAAACAATTGGTGTAGATGGCGGTCTCTCAAACATAAACTTATCATAGGTTTGAAAGATGCTGTAAATATTTTTTGGTTCAGAAGAGATTTAAGGCTCGACGATAATATTGGGTTCTACAAAGCCTTACATGGCAAACACCCCGTCTTACCTATTTTTATTTTTGACACTGAAATTTTAGACGAATTGCCAAAGGATGATGCCCGTGTCACATTTATTTTTGAGCAACTTCAAAAAATGCGTGATAAACTTCAAGAACACGACAGTAGTATCGCATTTTACTACGGAAATACTGAAGATGTTTTCGATAAAGTTTGTTCAGATTTCAACGTTCAAAATGTAATTACCAATCACGATTATGAACCCTACGCTACAAAACGAGATAAAAAGATTGAAAAAAATCTTTCAGAAAAAAAAATAGGTTTTTACACGTATAAAGACCAAGTTATATTTGAAAAAGAAGAGGTTGTTAAAGATGATGGCGATCCGTATGTGGTATATACGCCTTATATGAAACTTTGGAAAAAAACCTTTAATCCGGAAAAAGATTTAAAAATATATTATACTAACGACCATTTAAAAAACCTTGTACAGCATTCGCGTTTACCCAATATAACGTTAAGCGATATGGGGTTTGAGAAATCTTCTATTGAAATACCCGATTATGATGTAACACCTACCACCATTCAACAATATGAACAGAAGCGAAACTTCCCGGCTAAAGATGCAACATCACATTTAGGCCCACATTTACGTTTTGGAACGGTAAGTATTCGTAAAATGATGAAAAAAGCAATTGCTGAAAAAAATGAAACCTTTTGGCAAGAATTAATCTGGAGAGAATTCTTTATGCAAATTTTGTGGCATTTTCCGGAAACAGTTGATAATGCTTTCAGAAAAAAATATGACCGTATTGAATGGCGCAATAATAAAGATGAGTTTGAATTATGGAAGAAAGGAAAAACTGGTTACCCACTAGTAGATGCAGGTATGCGACAGCTAAACCAATCTGGATATATGCACAATCGAGTGCGAATGGTTGTAGCTAGTTTTCTATGTAAGCACCTTTTAATAGATTGGCGTTGGGGCGAAGCTTATTTTGCTGAAAAATTATTGGATTATGAACTTGCCAGCAATGTTGGTAATTGGCAATGGGCAGCCGGTAGCGGTGTAGATGCGGCTCCCTATTTTAGAATATTCAATCCTACCACACAAATAGATAAATTTGATAAAGACCAAAAATATATCAAAAACTGGGTAAAAGAGTTTAACACAGATAAATATCCCGATAAAATGGTCGATCACAAAGAAGCTCGAGAACGTGCTTTAACTACTTACAAAAAAGCTGTTTCTTAATTTTTGTGTAAGATTTTTCTCTAATATATACACTTTATCGATTTTTTACATATATTTATCGAACATTCTGATTATAAATTGTTTACATACCCCCCAAATCAATGCTTATGGAAACGCTAGCTAATGAATTCACCAATGGTGAAATCACAGTAACTTTTAAACCCAAAAAATGTATTCATGCTGAAAAATGTGCTAAAGAACTTTCTGAAGTTTTTAGAACATCTGTCATTCCTTGGATAAATTTAGACGGTGCTGACACAGAGAAAGTTATACGACAAATTCGCAAATGCCCATCTGGTGCACTCAATTTTTGTTACAATGAGAAAGAGCACGTTGTTAAATAAATTTTAATTACTACTAAAATTTGGGTTATTTGAAACAATTTTTCTACTCTTGCGGTGTTAAATAACAAACAAACCGAACAAAATTACCATGAAAAAAAAGTTAATAACCCTACTCCCCTTGCTTTTAGTTACTGTTATTCTTTTTGGCCAAGAAAATCCCCAAACCCAGCCAGAAGATAATAGCCTAGAGGCCCAATTTGAAGATGTAATTGACGAATCTAATAATTACCAAGAATATAAGGTAATTAAAAAGTACCAGATCAATCAATTACGTAAAAATATTTTAGACTCAGTTTCTGCTTTGGAAACGAAAATAGCAGCATCAAAAACTGAAATTGACCAAAAGGCAAAAACAATCGATTCGTTAACAAGTAAATTAAAAACCACTAAAGAGGATCTTTCTGTTTCAAAAGAAAAAGAAAACGGTATTGAAATTTTAGGTGTACTTACTGAAAAATCAACTTATAATACCATAATGTGGTCGATTATTATTTTACTTTTAGTTGGTTTAGCGTTTTTGTTTTACAAATTCAAAAACAGCCATAAAGTAACTAAAAATGCTCAATTGAAATTGGCAGAAACCGAGATAGATTTGGAAACACACCGCCAAAAAGCATTGGAAAGAGAACAAAAACTGAGACGAAAGTTACAAGACGAGGTCAATAAAAACCGAAACAAATAAAATTAAAAAAGCCGCGAAACAATCGCGGCTTTTTTTATATCAAGTATTTATTTACTATTCTATCCTGGTTATCTTCGCTCCAATTCTACGCAAGCGTTCATCTATATTTTCGTACCCTCGGTCTATTTGTTCAATGTTATGGATTGTAGAAACCCCTTTTGCAGAAAGTGCTGCAATTAGAAGAGAAATTCCTGCGCGTATATCTGGCGAAACCATTGTAGTGGCTTTAAGTGTCGACGTAAAATTGTGGCCTATAACAGTTGCACGGTGTGGGTCACAAAGTATTATTTTGGCACCCATATCGATTAACTTATCCACAAAGAACAAACGGCTTTCAAACATTTTCTGGTGTATCAACACACTTCCTTTAGCCTGTGTACACACAACTAACACAATACTTAACAAATCTGGGGTAAAGCCTGGCCAAGGTGCATCTGCCACTGTCAAGATAGATCCATCTATATAGCCTTGAATTTCATATTCATCCTGTGCAGGAATGTGAATATCATCACCTTTCCTTTCAACCGTGATTCCCAGTTTTCTAAAAGTATCTGGAATTAGGCCTAAATTGTCCCAACTTACATCCTTAATGGTTATTTCACTTTGTGTCATAGCAGCAAGGCCAATCCAACTACCTATTTCAACCATATCGGGTAAAATACGATGTGTACAGCCACCAAGGCTTTCAACACCTTCAATCGTCAATAAATTAGAACCAACACCTTGTATTTTAGCTCCCATACTATTCAACATCTTACAAAGTTGTTGTAAGTAAGGTTCGCAAGCGGCATTATATATTGTTGTTGTCCCTTTTGCCAAAACAGCCGCCATAACAATATTGGCAGTACCTGTTACAGAAGCTTGATCCAGTAACATATAGGTTCCGGTCAATCCGTCTGGGGCATCCACGCCATAAAACCGTTCTTCTTTATTGTAACGGAATTTTGCGCCCAATTTTATAAATCCTTCAAAATGGGTATCTAATCTTCTGCGACCAATTTTATCTCCACCAGGACGTGGAATGTATCCTTTACCGAAACGTGCCAATAAAGGTCCTACAATCATAATAGAACCTCGTAACGAACTTCCTTCTTGTTTAAAAAGTTCAGATTCTAAATATTCTAACTTTAAATCATCTGCTTTAAAGGCAAATTTCCCTTTTCCTAATTTTTGAATTTTTACGCCAAGGTTTCCAAGTATAGTAATTAATTTATTCACATCCCGAATATCTGGAATGTTATCAATTATAACTTCTTCAGGAGTTAATAATACGGCGCAAAGTATTTGTAAGGCTTCGTTTTTAGCACCTTGTGGGTGGATATCACCTTTCAGTTTATGTCCACCTTCAATTTGAAAAGTTCCCATTAATGCTGACTAATAGAGGTTAGTACCGCTTTCTACCGCGGTTATTTTTGTGTGATTTTTTATTACTGCTATTATACCTTTTTTTGTTTTTGAGAAGATTTTTAGCTTCTGAAAGATCTTCATCACTATTTTTTAGGTTTATCTTTCCGTCAGAAAGTTCAAAAAGGTGTTTGAAAATTACTTCATCATCAACAGTGTCTTTGTTCCAGTTAAGGAAGCATTTTTTCATATGGTTGGCGATGTTAAGAATCAACCCTTCCTTTTTATCGCCTTCTTCCCAGCTATTTGCCACATCAATCATTCGCTTTATATTATTTCCATAAAACCTATATTTTGGGAAGTTTTGTGGGTATGGCAATGGTTGTGGAGGCTCTGAAAGCTCTTCTCGCGAAGGTTTTGGGAATGGCGAGTCTACATCCAGTTTAAAATCGGACATAATAATCAATTGATCCCAAAGTTTATGTTGAAAATCTGGCACATCGCGTAAATGTGGGTTTAAGTTACCCATCACGGCAATAATGCTTTTCGCACTTTTATTACGGGCTTCACGGTCTTCGATTGAAACAGCGTGTTCTACCATTTTTTGCATATGGCGTCCGTATTCAGGAATAATTAAATGCGAGCGTTCGGTATTGTATTCTATGTTATCTAACAAAATTAAAATTTTAAGGAAGTATTCTTCTTGAAGAATTATGATTGCAAAATACTAAAATTATAGCGAAATGACACCTTCCACTTCAGAAACTTGTAAATATTTCTCTATTACGGCATCGGGGGAATGCATAGACACTTTAATCGATACACTTGTATAGGTTCCTTTTGAAGAATCGCGGGTATTTATTACGGCATTGGTACCGTCAAAAACAGCTTCAATTTCAGCAATTTTTTCTGAACTGGATGGAACAATAAATTTATATAAATAATCAGAAGGCCACGTGGTATCATCGGCAAGTTGCTGACGTAATCTATTGTAGAATTCTGTAGTTTTTTTTTCGTTTTTCATTAATTTTTATTCTAATTTCTTTACACAAAGATACACTTTTCGGTATCAATAAATATTTAGTTATTTTGTACAAAAATTATACCGATTGAAGACAAAACGAATTGTTATTACCGGAGGCCCAGGCACTGGAAAAACTACTTTGATAAGCGAACTTGAAAAGAAGGGACATAATTGTTTGCACGAAGTGTCTAGGGAGGTCATTAGAAAAGCACAGAAAGAAGGGATCGAGCAGTTGTTTTTAACCAATCCTATTCTATTCAGCGAACGATTATTAGAAGGCCGTTTACGGCAATATCACGAAGCAGAATCATATAATGGGGAGCTTTTATTTTACGATCGAGGGTTACCCGATGTAACAGCTTATATGGATTACTTTGAAACAACATATTCTGAAATTTTCACCAAAAGTTGTATGGAGAATCAATACGATGCTGTCTTCCTATTACCACCTTGGAAAAAAATATACAAACAAGACAACGAACGGTACGAGAATTTTGAAGAAGCCGAAAAAATACATGATGCACTTTTAAAGGGCTACGAAAACTATGGGTATGATGTACAATCGGTCCCTATAGGCTCTGTTGAAAAACGACTTGCATTTATACTTGAAAACCTGAAATAATTAATTTGAAAGCACCGCTGCAAATCCTTGAAAAGTATTGGGGTTTCACATCGTTTAAACCGATGCAAGAAGAAATTATTGCTTCGGTATTGAATGATAAAGATACCGTTGCCCTGCTGCCTACTGGCGGAGGAAAATCAATGTGTTTTCAAATTCCGGGATTGCTAAAAGAGGGTACCTGTATTGTTGTTTCACCATTAATTGCTTTAATGGCCGATCAAGTAAACGCGTTGAAAGATCGTGGCATTAAAGCGATGCATATTTCTGGAGGGATTTCTTTTTCAGACTTGCAAACCAGCATGGATAATGTGTTGTATGGAAATTACAAGTTTTTGTATTTATCACCAGAACGCTTACAGCAAGAATTAGTTCAAAACACTATTAGACAGCTGAATGTAAGCTTAATTGCAGTAGATGAAGCGCATTGCATTTCGCAATGGGGAAACGACTTTCGCCCAGCCTATAAAAACATTACTGTTTTAAGAGAGTTAAGGCCTTTGGCGCCCATTATCGCTCTGACGGCAACAGCAACTCCCGAAGTTTTAGAAGACACAATTAAAGAACTAAACTTAGAATTACCGAGTATTTTCAAAAATTCGTTTGTACGTCCTAATTTGGCATATCAAGTACGTAAAGTTGACGATAAACTATATCATATTGAACAGCTTTTAAAAAACAAAAACGGCTCTGCCATTGTTTATGTGAGAAGCAGAAAAAGTGCCGTTGAAACCAGCAATCACCTCAATCAGTTAGGCTTTTCCAGTACGTTTTACCACGGCGGAATTTCAAAAAAAGAAAAAGATGATCGTTTACAACAATGGCAAACGGGAAGCATTCCCACAATGGTAGCTACCAATGCTTTTGGAATGGGTATTGATCATCCCAATGTTCGGTTTGTCATTCATATACAATTGCCGGAAAGTTTGGAGAGCTATTTTCAAGAAGCGGGTCGAGCCGGAAGGGACGGCAATTATGCTCAAGCCGTTTTATTGTATAGTGAGTACGATAAAACATTGGTAAAAAAACAATTTATTGAGGCTTTACCAACTCCAAAACACCTAAAAACCATTTACCGAAAACTGAACAATTATTTTCAAATATCATACGGTGAAGGTGAGTTTGAACAGTTCAGCTTTAACTTTACCGAGTTTTGCAGCACATACAAGTTAAACACCTTACTAGCTTATAATGCCTTAAATTCGCTGGACAGATTAGCAATTATTCAACTATCAAAAGAATTTGGGCGTAAATCTACCGTCCAGTTTTTATGGCCTTCGAACAAAGTACTCGAATATTTTTCAAATGATATTACTGCCTCCGTTATAGGAAAAACAATACTCAGGTTGTATGGTGGTATTTTTGAAATGCCTACAGGAATTGATTTAGAGGTAATTTCAAAAAAAACGGGACAATCTGTTACTACTATCATTTCGGTTTTGCAAAAGATGGAACGCGATGAAGTGATTGATTTATTATTGAAAATTACCGATGCAACAATTACGTTTTTAAAACCCCGGGAGGACGATAAGACTATTAATGTTATAGCTAAAGAAATAGAAAATCTTAATCAAAAAAAGAAGAAGCAGGTTGCTTCAGTACTACATTATATTGAAAATAACAAAGTTTGCCGAAGCGTACAATTAGCAAGGTATTTTGGAGATTTAGAAGCTGAAAACTGTGGTATTTGCTCCGTTTGCGCCTCTCAAAAAAAGACAGCCAGTAAAAATGAGTTGAAGCTTATTTCAGAAAAAATACTGCAGTTGTTAGAAGAAAATGAAATGGATGCTCGGGAGCTTTCAGAAAAAAGTACTTTTGCCACCGAAAAGATAATTTACGTATTGCGATTATTGCTGGATAACGGAAAGATAAAATTGAACACCAAAAATCAATATTACATACATTCATGAGAGATATACGCATTGTTTTTATGGGCACACCCGATTTTGCCGTTGGGGTTTTAAAGAAACTTTTAGATGAAGGAAAAAACATTGTGGGGGTAATAACAGCTCCCGATAGACCTGCCGGTAGAGGAAGAAAATTAAAACCCTCTGCAGTAAAGGAATTTGCCTTGTCTAAAAACCTCCCAGTTTTACAACCTACCAACTTAAAGGATGATGTTTTTTTAAGTGAATTAAAAAAATTAAAAGCCAACTTACAAATTGTTGTGGCTTTCCGTATGTTGCCCAAAGTAGTTTGGTCGTTACCCGAATATGGTACATTTAATTTACATGCTTCCCTCCTGCCCCAATATCGTGGCGCAGCACCTATAAACTGGGCCGTTATAAATCAAGAACCTAAAACAGGTGTCACTACATTTTTTATAGACGAAAAGATTGATACGGGAGCCATTATTTTAAAAGAAGAGGTTGCTATTTCAGAAAAGGAAACGGCCGGAACCTTGCATGATAAACTAATGGATATGGGCAGTGAGCTGGTTGTAAACACAGTTTCAAAAATTGAAGCGGATAGTGCGGTGCCAGTTCCTCAAATTAAAGACACAACTGTAAAAGACGCCCCCAAGCTCACTTCAGATAACACAAGGATAAACTGGAATGACACTGTTGAATGTATTGACGCTTTTATTAGAGGGCTATCCCCATATCCAGTTGCTTGGAGCATGCTAGAAAATGGAGGAGAAACATTAAAAGCGAAAATCTATTCTGTAACCAAGGAGGTTGCTTCCCATTCAGAAAAACCGGGTACTATCTCTACAGATAAAAAAAGTATGAAAGTGGCTACAAAAAATGGCTTTATATATATTAAGGTAATACAGCTGCCTGGAAAACGGAAAATGGATATTGCTTCGCTTTTAAATGGTTTTTCTTTTGCAAAAGATGCCAAACTTGTGTAACCCCTTGGTATTACTGAATTTGTTAAAATCGACAAAAAATAGCCTTTGGTTGTTAACAAACGCCCTAAGTTATTAACAAATACCCCGATTTAGTGCGCTATTCCTTGCATGAACCGATAATCCGTTTAAATTTGTAGAGCAATTAAATAAAGTTTAACCAACAATCTAATTTTAAAATTTAAACTATGAACAAATCAGATTTAATCGACGCAATGGCAGAAGATGCCGGAATTACAAAAGCAGCTGCTAAAAAAGCATTAGAGTCTTTCCTTGAAAACGTAGAGGGAGCGCTTAAAAAAGGAAACAGAGTATCTTTAGTAGGATTCGGTTCTTGGTCAGTATCTAGAAGAGCTGCTCGTGAAGGTAGAAATCCACAAACAGGTAAAACTATTAAAATCGCTGCTAAAAACGTTGTTAAGTTTAAAGCAGGATCAGATTTACAGAGTGCTGTAAACTAAGCAAGAAATTGCCTACTTAAAACACACCCTGCCTTTTGGCGGGGTTTTTTATTTGTATTTTCAAGTAACAATCATACACAACAGTTGGTTATTAGAAAATTAATGTTTAGATTTAATTTACAAAACCAACTACATGACCACTCTTAAACCAGCCAAAGGATTGTTATTAGTAGCTGAACCTTCTATTATAGGTGATGTATCTTTTAACAGATCGGTAGTGCTTTTGGCAGAACATAACGAAGATGGATCAGTGGGTTTTATATTAAACAAACCCCTTGAATATACCCTGAAAGATTTTATTTCTGAAATTGACTCTACTCTTCCAGTTTATAATGGAGGCCCCGTTGAGCAGGACAATCTTTACTTTATTCATAGAATACCAGAGTTGATTCCTGATAGCATTGAAATATCCAACGGTATTTATTGGGGTGGTGACTTTAATTCGGTAATGGGATTATTGCTTCAAAAAAAAATAGATGAATCGCAAATACGGTTCTTTTTAGGTTATTCTGGTTGGGAAAGTACGCAGCTTGATCAAGAATTGCAGTTAAACAGCTGGGTAGTTGTTCCCAATGATTATAAAAATGAAATAATTGGTAAGCCCTATACCAACTTTTGGAAAGAAAAAATGATTGAGTTTGGTGGTGAT
>TARA_R100000306_G_scaffold237_1_pt1 | contig 18532 bp, 18 predicted proteins | sample TARA_R100000306 | Tara Oceans TARA_R100000306 (sample SAMEA2620824) | marine metagenome | biome: marine biome (ENVO:00000447); feature: mesopelagic zone (ENVO:00000213); material: "saline water (ENVO:00002010), including plankton (ENVO:xxxxxxxx)" | depth 1000 m | reverse complement strand
ATTAATCTTGTTGTATTCATCCAGAACATCAACCACTTCTTTCACACCTTCTTTTACCACTTCCATCACGGTTTTATCTTCATCCAATTCGGGTTCTTGCTCTAGCATTCCCACACTGTAATTTGGTGCAAATACAACGTCACCTTGGTAATTTTGATCTTTCCCAGCGATAATCTTTAATAAAGTAGATTTACCGCTTCCGTTTAATCCTAAAATACCAATCTTGGCACCATAGAAGAAGCTTAAATAAATGTTTTTAAGTACCGGTGTCTGTGCGCTTGGAAACGTCTTGGTTACACCGGACATGGAGAAAATTACTTTTTTATCGTCAGACATGATTTTATATTCTTTACTGTTGTTGTTCTAATTAATTGAATGGCGCTACTTTTTATGTATGCCTAATAGTCTTAATACTATTGCAAGTTGCCCTGTATGGTAAGCCGTGTGCTCTATAACCAAAAGGATTTCCCGCAATAATGTATGGTCTTTCCCGGCGGGGACAAAGCTTGTGAGGGGTTTATTTTCTATTATTTGTTCTAATTGTTTTCTATCGTTTAAATAGTCTTTTTGTAGGTTTTGCCAATCGGTTTCACTCTTCGGTGCTTGCTCTTTCGGCCAATAATCATCGGGCCAATTGGAAGAGCTATAAGTTTCAGAAATGCAATACTTCAGAATATCCTTTTGTGCAAACGTAATATGGTAAAATAATTCATAAAACGAATACGGTAAATTATAAGCCCGCTCCCCTACTTTTTCAAAATTAATTTCTGAAAGCAAATGCGTTAAAGGCATAAAAGCCTCTCCCCCGGCAAGGTGCTTTTGTAATATGGTTTGGATGGTGATTTCAGAAGTCATAAAAGCAACCGCCTTGTTATACCCTTCCTTTTAGGGCATTGAACACCCATGCAATGGCGAAAAAACCAATCCCTACAGAAGCAAAGCCCCACCCAGCGACATCGTCATATCTAAAAGCGCCCATGGCAATCAAAGCAACGCCTACTACAATCATTATAAAAGTGGCCCACGCCAATACGGTATTTTTATTCATCATAAATAGTTCATTCTTAAAATATGCCTTCGTACTAAATCTATTAAAAATAGGTAACACAAACAGGCACGGTTTGCTGCAACATATTAGCAAAGACAAATATCGGGAATAAAATAGAGATTTGCCGTACCAAAATGCCATAGTTTCGTATTTTTGGGGAAATTGCAACGACTATTATGGACATGACCTTTAATAAAAACGAAGACCACAATAAACTATCAGTTTCCGATCTTAAAAAGAGACTTGCCAAAGTTAAACTGGGAGGTGGCGAAAAACGAATAGAAAAACACCACGCCAAAGGTAAAATGACAGCTAGGGAACGTATTGATTTTTTACTTGACTCTAAAAAACCAAGCATTGAAATTGGTGCTTTTGCTGGCGAAGGAATGTATGAAGAACACGGCGGTTGCCCTAGTGGTGGTGTGGTAGTTAAAATTGGCTACGTAAAAGGGAAACAATGTATTGTAGTTGCAAACGATGCGACGGTAAAAGCGGGAGCTTGGTTTCCTATTACCGCAAAAAAGAATTTACGCGCACAGGAAATCTCAATAGAGAATAAACTTCCTATTATTTATTTAGTGGACAGTGCCGGTGTGTACTTGCCCATGCAAGATGAGATTTTTCCTGATAAGGAGCACTTTGGAAGAATTTTCCGCAACAACGCTGTTATGAGCAGTATGGGAATAACCCAAATTGCTGCCGTTATGGGAAGCTGTGTCGCTGGAGGAGCTTATTTGCCTATTATGAGTGATGAAGCGTTAATAGTCGACAAAACAGGAAGTATTTTCTTGGCAGGAAGTTACCTTGTAAAGGCAGCCATTGGCGAAAGCATTGAAAACGAAGACTTAGGAGGTGCCACTACCCATTGTGAAGTAAGTGGTGTAACCGATTATAAAGCCGAAGATGATAAAGATGCGTTGACTAAAATTCAGAATATTGTTTCAAAAATAGGCGATTTTGATAAAGCTGGCTTTAATCGAGCTAAAGCTTCAAAGCCAAAAGAAGATCCAAAAGAAATCTACGGAATTCTACCCAAGTCACGTACCGAACAATACGATATGGGTGAAATTATTAAACGATTAGTTGACGATAGTGATTTTGAAGAATATAAAAAGGGTTACGGTCAGACCATTTTAACCGGCTATGCACGTATTGATGGTTGGGCCGTTGGTATTGTTGCCAATCAACGAAAATTGGTGAAAACTACGAAAGCCAAAACCAAACCTAGCGAAATGCAGTTTGGCGGCGTAATCTACAGTGACAGTGCCGATAAAGCAACCCGGTTTATAGCGAACTGTAACCAAAAGAAAATTCCATTGGTGTTTTTACAAGATGTTACTGGTTTTATGGTAGGCAGTAAAAGTGAGCACGGTGGTATTATAAAAGATGGTGCTAAAATGGTAAATGCTGTAAGTAATAGTGTGGTACCAAAATTCACTATTGTTATTGGAAATAGTTATGGTGCCGGAAACTACGCCATGTGCGGAAAAGCATACGACCCAAGACTAATCGCTGCTTGGCCAAGTGCCGAACTGGCCGTAATGAGCGGAAACAGTGCCGCAAAAGTATTATTACAGATTGAAACTGCTTCGCTTAAAAAGCAAGGGAAGAAAATTACCCCAGAAGTTGAAAAGGAATTGTTTGATAAAATTAAAAACCGCTACGATGAGCAGATTTCTCCTTACTACGCCGCTGCCAGAATATGGACAGATGCTGTAATTGACCCACTCGATACCCGTAAATGGATTTCAATGGGAATTGAAGCAGCAGACCACGCGCCTATAGAAAAGAAGTTCAATATGGGAGTACTACAAGTTTAAAATGAAATTTCTATATTTAAAAAAACTTTAATATATGAGACTTTATTTTATACTTTTTTTCTTTACTGTTGGTCTGTTACAAGCACAAGATATATCAGATTCGTTTACACACATTGAAGGGAAAAATTATATCACTTTGTCAACCTATAAAAAAACGGGGTTGTTACTTACCGCCAAAGATTCTTCAAATTTTTTAATTCGTGAACGGGATACATTAGTTTTATTGACTAATCCTGAGCCTACAAGCAAAACAGTTAGTGTTCCGTATGAATATAAAGATGAGAAGTTTTTAGACCTATACAAACAGGTAGTTTTCAATTCGAACAACCCGAAAAAGAAATCTAAAACTTATATGCGGTATTGGAAAGAGCCTATCAAGCTTTACGTTCACAATACAATACCAGAATCGCATCAATCCAATTTAGTAGCGTTCACAAATTTTATTTCAGAAAATGTCGATTCTTTGAACATTCGTCAAGTATCAACCCCCGAAGAGTCTAACTTTATAGTCTATTACACAAAAAATGATACTGATAAAGATTTTGAGCCTAAAATAAATGATAATATATCAGGCTATTATGTGAATTGGAATGGCAATAACCAAATTTATAAAGCCGCAGTCAAAGTAAATACAACGAATTTAACAACTGAAGCTTTTCAGTTACTACATTTAAAACACAATTTCTTTAGAGCGTTAGGTCATTTTAATAGCTCAAAGGATTTACCTTGTTCAGATTATTTTGCTAATTGCAAAACTATGAAAGAGTTTTCAGAAAACGACTTGAGTTTATTAAAATACCACTACTCGTATGGTATTTGTAAAGGAAGTAATTTAGAAACGTTTGAAAACCAACATAAATTTTTTAAAGCACTACTAAAAGAAGATAATGTAGGTTTACGAGTAAGCCATACAACTTCAAAGTAAGAACAATTTTTACTTTTCAACTTTAATTGGCTTAATGGCTTTTTGCCGTCCATTTACATACCTAAACCCATTTGTGCCATAAAAACCAGCTTCTTCAAGCATAATGCGAATGTCTTTTTTCCATTCAGGAATGGTAACAGTAGTATTTAATTCGATTGCATAAACCGTATTTTCATATAAAGGGTAATCGCCTGTTCCGGGGACTCCGCCTTGCGAATCCCACATTCCAATAGTTGGCCCTGCACTGTGGCCGTAAGTCCCTAATGGATGCGTGTATATGGAAGGCTGTAAACCCTCACTTTTTGCCTGTTGTAATGAAGCTAGCAAAATCTCATTTCCAGTTTTGCCTTCTTCAAAGTTTGATGTTAAAATATCTTGGAGCCTATTCCCTTTTTCAAAAGCTTCTTGCAAATACTGTGGTACTTCACTCTCCCCTTCTTTTAACACATAAGCATGTTGTTGGCAATCTGTGTTTAGGGTTATGTATGAAATTCCAAAATCACAATGCAACAAATCCCCTGGAAGAATAATCGTTTTTTCTTTTGCTTTACTGAACGATTCTATATGGCTTTTTAAGGCCTCTTCACTTCGCTGAACATCTACCGTAGGATGAAACCAAGTTTCCAAGCCCATATCGGTAACTTTTTGGCGCATAAACCAAACGACATCATCGGTAGTCGTAATACCAGGTTTAATTACTTTTTCTGAAAAAGCTTCATCAATAATATCGTGTGTAACCGAAACCAGTGTATTATACAGTTCCATTTCCTTTTCAGTTCTTGTTTCAATCCAAGCAATGGCTAACTTTTCAGCAGAAATCAATTTGTCTTCCAACTGTTTCGGCAAGGCTTCTTTTAGAGCTTCGTAATCTGTATGAACCAATCCGTCTGCAATAGCAAAATTTTCTGAAATGTTAATTCCAATCTTCTCAGGGTTTCGTTTTTCTATCAATTCAACTAATCGTTGCCACTGGTCTGGTTGTTTTTCTTTATCCCAAGCAGAGCTAATGTTTTCACCTACATCGTAACGGGCAACTGCCAATTTTTCGATTGAATTGGTGTTTTTATTTCTGTAAAAAACCAACATCGTTCTTCTACGCGCGTTAAGCCAAAGCGCAGGTAACATAGTACGCATAACAGGGTCTTCGTTATACTCACGCGAAATGAGCACCCACATATCAATATTGGTTTTATCCATAAGCTCCGGAAGCAGGTTGTTAAACCTATCGGCAAGTATTTCATCTTTTAAAGTCGCTCGATCACGCTCTGGAAGTATTTGACCGAACGTAGTTAAACTGACAAGAAAGAAAAGAACAGTAATTTTTTTCATAAGTAGTAAATATGTTTAAAAATACATATTTCCATAAAAAAAGGAGCGATTTAACGCTCCTTTCAAATATAATTTAACAAGAAAATTACTTGTAACTTTTTACTAATCTAATAAACTCAGCTCGATAGCCTTCATCATCATTGCCTCTGCCTGCTTCGGCCAACTGTATTACATCTGCACGATTTTTAGTTGAAATAAATTCTGAATCTCTAAGCTGTTGACCAAATAAAGCGACGGCAGCTGAAAACTGAAAGTCTTCTGATGTCTTCTTAATATCGGCATTGCTGTCTTTCAATGTTTTTACAATTAATTTACTTTTATCTCCGTCCGGCTCTTTATATCGAAATTTCACGGTAAGCAACTCATCCGTTTTTGAATTGGAAATTTTAGTGTTGGTGTATTTTAAATCGTCAATATCTTTTAGGTATTCACTTTTTACCCCTACTGGGATCAGCTCGTATAGAGCGGTTACGGTGTGTCCACTTCCTAATTCGCCGGCATCTTTGGTATCATCATTAAAATCTTCATCGTTTAAGAGCCTGTTTTCATAGCCAATTAATCGATACGCTTGTACTTTTTTAGGGTTAAACTCTACTTGTAGTTTTACATCTTTAGCTATGGTATAAATGGTTCCGAAGAACTCGGTTCCCAACACTTTTTTAGCCTCTTGCATGGTATCGATATACGCGTGGTTTCCGTTGCCTTTATCGGCGAGGGTTTCCATTTTGGAATCTTTATAGTTACCCATACCAAAACCAAGACAAGTTAAAAACACTCCACTTTCTCGCTTTTCTTCAATTAAATCTTCCATCGCTCTATCACTAGATGCACCCACATTAAAATCACCGTCTGTTGCAAGAATAACACGGTTATTACCATCTTTTATGAAATTTTCCTCAGCTATTTTATACGCTAATTTAATCCCTTCACCACCTGCAGTAGAGCCCCCAGCTCTTAGCTTATCGATAGCCTCCATTATTTTTTCTTTGTTGTTACCATTGGTAGGTTCTAAAACGGTACCCGCGGCTCCTGCATATACTACGATGCTAACTTTGTCTTCTTCCCGAAGTTTATCGACTAGCACTTCCATAGCTGATTTTAACAACCCTAATTTGTTTTCTGAATTCATAGAACCCGAAACATCCAATAAAAACACTAAGTTACTCGCTGGTGTGTTTTCAGTCGCAATATCTTTTCCTTTTAAGCCTATTTTTACCAACTTGGTATTTGTATTCCAAGGGGAATTAGCTACTTCAGTAATAATTGAAAAAGGTTCGTTACGTTTGGGTTGTGGGTAATTGTAACTGAAATAATTGATCATTTCTTCAATCTTCACGGCATCTTTTGGTATTTTCTGCCCGTGATTGATCATTCGGCGAATGTTACTATACCCGGCTTTATCCACATCGATAGAAAAAGTAGATAACGGTGCAGTTGTTACCATTTTAAAAATGTTCTCTTCAATCTTATCGTATGATTCATTGCTGGAAACTTGGTTGTTTACTGGATAAGTTGGTGAATGGCGGACACCCGAAGCCTTTCCTCGTATCAACATATTTTTTGATTCCATCGCTTCACTTTCAATAACTTGTACAACCTGATCCAAAGTTACTGAAGGTTTCATCTGTACATCAATAGGCTTTTTACCTTTTACTTTTCTTTCTACCGTTCCATAGCCCACGTAACTGAATTTTAATTTTTGGCCTATTTCGGCTTTTAATTCATACTTTCCATCTAAATCGGTTTGTGTTCCATTGTTAGATCCTTTAACAATTATGTTGACTCCAGTTAAAGGAAGGTTGCTTTCATCGGTTACTGTTCCGGTTACGGTTATTTCTTGTGCCTGCAGTGTAACAGCTGTCATTACCACACAAATAAGGGTTGCAAATGTCTTCATAGAGTTCTGGTTTTAAGAGTGATTCGTCAATTTTAATAATAAACTATCAAAAATGAAACCAAAGTTTAAGACACGGTTATTTTGAAATGAAATGAAAAAAATTATTTATACTTCTGAAGAATCTCTAACAATGCAGCCCGCTTGATTTTTCCGGTTTCGGTGTAGGGAAATTTTGATAGGCTAATTACTTTTTTAGGACGCTCGTATTTTGAAAGCACTTCAAAAGCTTTAGAGTAATCAGGAATAGAATCAGATTTTGTTTCAATAACTAAAATAACGCGCTCACCCAATTCATTATGCTTTTCCGAAGCAACAATAAAAGGTTCCATTATTTTTTTGGAAAGTTTTCCTTCTACTTTTTCAGGAAATATTTTAACGCCACCGCTGTTAATCACATTGTCGTAGCGCCCCATCCAAACAAAGGAAGTTGGCGATTGTAACGCTACCACATCATTGGTAATCACTTTTTCTTCGGAAATATCCGGTGCCGAAATAACCAAACAATCTCGCTCGTCTTGTGAAAATTTCACATTGGGTAATGCCGAAAATGTTTCGCTACGTGCAGGACCATTAATTCGCCGTACCGCCACGTGTGTAATAGTTTCGGTCATTCCATACGTGCCAAAAGCTTCGGTGGAAACTGAGTGTAATGCCTCTTCCAGTTCTTTTGAGATAGGTCCGCCACCAATAATAATCTTCTTAACTTTATTTAAATCTTTTAACGAATAATGCACTTGATACGGAACCATCGCCACAAAATCATAATCATTATCATACTGTGTTAATGCATCTTTTTCTGGAGCCACTACGTGCAAATTCCAACCCATCACCATCGCTCGTACCAGCATCATTTTACCGGCAATATAATTAGCTGGTAGACATAATAATGCCGAAGTACCTTCCCCTAACTTAAAATAGGCAGACGTTGCTTTTGCGCTATTGACCATTGCCTTTTTTGATAATTGGATCTTTTTTGGTTTTCCGGTAGAACCCGAGGTTTTTACTTTTATAAAGTCGGTATCATCTAACCAAGCTATTATAAAATCGCCTATATGGATTTCATATTCGTCCCCCTCATTCTGTAAACTTTTTGCAAAGGCGAATAGCTCCTCCTTTGTCTCATATTGAAGACCATTGAAGGTAAAGGCCGAATGAAAAGGGAGTTCCATAAAGTTTAAACTAAGATTCTATAATTTCTTCGGAAGGTTTTATGGGTGGCGTTACTTTTCCGAAGAGCTTTTCGCTCCAATTGGTCCATTTGTATTTCCAAGCCATGATACCTATAAAAACCGGGTACATAACCAAGACAGGAACTAAAATATCAAATCCTGCCGTAGGGTTTGAAATATCTTTTAAAATAGAATTGGTCTGAAACACTGTCCAATCTGCTGTTACCAATAATGCTGCAATTAAGTTATTTCCAGCGTGAAAACCAAGGGCGAGTTCCATCCCTTCGTCCATTAAGGTTATAATTCCTAAAAAGAAACCAGTACCAATGTAATAAATCATAATAATAGTACCCAATTTATCAACCTCTGGATTAAAAAAATGAAGTCCGCCGAAAACTACTGATGTAATAATCAATGGCAACCATCTGTTCTTTGCCATCACACCGATACCTTGCATTAAATACCCACGAAATAGGTATTCCTCAAAACTGGTTTGCAAGGGAATCATAAGAATTGCAATAACCGCTAAAATTATAAACGGTACAGCTTCAAATTGAACCACGTAATCATCGGGGTTTCCGTAATAATCAATTATCGTTAAAACAATTGTTGTGATAGCTATTAATAAAAATGAAAACCAAATACGCCCCCAATCTACTTTCTTTCTGCTTGTTGTTGCAGCAACTAAAGGCTGTTTATGAAGATATTTTACTACCACCACTACAGCAATTAATCCAAATACAAAACTTAAAAGCATTAAAAACAGTGTCAAATTAGAGTCTAAAACCGTCATTAAAGTAGCCGGATCGTCTAAAGAAGTAATATCTCCCCCTTCTTGCATTAATTTGAACGCGGCAATTAAAGCAAAGGGTATTGCACCTAATTGAGAGACTAAAAAAATTACAATAGCGCCAACTACATAGCGCCAAGAATCGTGTAAGTAGTTAAAGGCTTGTTTTATAAACATTAAATTTTCGTTTTATTTTTATTCGTTTAGTAAGGACAGGTCCCACTGCTCGTTAGTATCATATTGTATGCTTCCGTTACATACTTTTAGTGGTGAATCTATATTATTGGTGTATAAACCACCTGTTCCTAAACCCTGTGGCAAGGTAACTTTTTTTGTAAAAGTATATTGCGAAATAGCGTTTAAACCCACATTGCTTTCTAAAGCTGATGTTATCCACCAATCTGCCCCCATTTGTTCGGCCAAATCAATCCAAGTGTCACTGCCTTGAAAGCCACCAATTAAACTTGGTTTTAAAATAATGTATTGTGGTTGTATGGTTTGTAACAGCTTCTTTTTTTCTTCGGAAGAAAATACGCCTATTAACTCTTCATCCAACGCAATAGGAAGCGGTGTTTCTTCACATAATCGCGCCATTTCCTGCCATTGTCCTTGTTTAATGGGCTGCTCAATGGAATGTAAGTTTAACTCTGAAAGAATTTTTAGTTTTTCCAATGCTTCAGATGGTGCAAAAGCGCCGTTGGCATCTACCCGTAACTCTATTTCGGAAGCAGAAAATTCTTGTCTGATGCTTTTCAACAGTTCAATTTCAGTATCGAAATCGATTGCGCCGATTTTCATTTTTATACATTGAAACCCTTCTTTCAGTTTTTCTGAAATTTGCTCTTTCATAAAACTTTTATCGCCCATCCAGATAAGTCCATTTATTGGAATGGCTTTGAAGCCTTTTGAAAATTCAGAAGGGAAAATTTGAAAAGGATCATCTGTCTGAAGTGATTTAAAAGCAGTCTCCACCCCTATTTGAATGGATGGAAATTCGGTTAAATTATCATACAAATAATCTTTTCCTTTTTCAATATTATTACAAACCCACCTCAGCTTTTCTTCATAGTCAGGACGGTCGTCGATACTTAAGCTTCGTAGATTTCCGCATTCGCCTACTCCCCATTTTCCTTTTTCTTCAAGAATTAAAAACCAGGTTTCTTTAGTACGCAAAACGCCCCGGGAAGTTCCGCTGGGACGTTTAAAATTGAGGATGTGTTTTTTATAATGTGCTTTCAAAATAGCTTGTTAGTATATTGGATTATTAGATTGTTAGATTATTTTAAGGTCGATTTGAACTTTGAAATCATTTTAATAATTGTTTCTAAATCTGCCAATACTAGTTTACTTGTTTTTTCATCTATAAAACCCATGTCATTTGATAGTATTATTTGTGTTTCCATTTCATAACAAGAACCTATCGCAATTTCTAAAAACCTAGCAAAATCTTTGTTTGATTTTCTTAAAGCTCCTTCGGCTATATTGGACGGAACTGATACACTCGCCCTTCGCAATTGATTTACTAAGCCAAAATTTTCAGACTCTGGAAATGACATCGTTATTTCATATATGTGTTTACAAAAAGCTCTACTTTTTTTTCCAGACCTCTAATTGTTTAAATCGATGCATATTTATTTATATTAAAATCAAACTATCCAAAATACTAGAAATCTATAATTCTATCGATTCGCCAATGTCTAACAACATCAAATCTTTATCGGCATCGTAAAATTTCTTTTTGGCTTCTTCGTGATCAATTTCTATATAGCCAAACGTATCATAATGTACGCCCAACACTTTGTCACATTCTATAAAATCGCACGCGATAATCGCATCGTCTACACCCATCGTGAAGTTATCGCCAATAGGTAAAATAGCAAGGTCCAACTTGGTTTGCATTGGGATGAGTTTCATGTCCATAGTCAGCGCTGTATCGCCTGCAATGTAAATGTTTTTGTGTTCGCCCTCGATTACAAATCCGCCAGGTTGTCCACCGTAACTACCATCTGGAAATGAGCTGGTATGAATGGCATTTACATATTTCACATATCCAAAATCGAATTGCCAACCTCCGCCGTGATTCATGGGATGAACGTCAAAGCCTTTTTCTTCGTAATGATTGGCAATTTCAAAATTACTAACGATAGTCGCACCTGTATTTTTTGCAATAGCTTCCGCATCGAGAATGTGATCTTGATGTGCGTGTGTGAGTAAAATATAATCAGCTTTTAAATCGTTGATATCAACTTTATCTTTTGAAAGGTCATTTCCTGTTATAAAAGGATCTATAATTAAATGTTTTCCGCCAACTTCAATGGCAAGACTGTTTTGACCGTAGAATGTAATTTTCATGGGTGTTGGTTTTTTCTTTAAATATACTAAGCATAGTAAAGAAAACCGTTAAAGTTATTCAAAAAAAGGCTATAAGCTTACTGTAATAAAAAAAAGTATAGCGAATAAGAACGTGCTTAAGGCAACTTTTTTCAGTTCTGGGTCTAACAGTACTGGCGAATCGTTTTTATATACCTTAATTACATTTAAAAACAGCGGTATAAAAGCTACTAACGGAATAAATTCTATTACCGTTTCTGCCTTTAGTAAAAAGTAAAGCAATGCAACAATAAAACTTCCTATTATTAAGGAAGTATGATAATGCTTTACCTTCACGGCACCTAAAACGACTGCTAGCGTATTTTTATTTACTTTGGCATCAGACAGGCGATCTCGCATATTGTTTAGGTTTAGAACGGCCGCACTTAACAATCCTATTACTAGTGCCGGCATAAACACTAAATCTCCCAGGCTTTTGCTGTATAAAAAGTAACAACCCATTACGCCTAATAAACCGAAAAAGAGAAATACAAACAAGTCACCCATCGCTCTGTAGCCATAGGCTTTTTTACCAACCGTATACGTAACAGCCGCTATGATAGCAGCAATACCTAGGTTGAAAAATATAAAAGAGAGTAAAAAGTTTTCGTTACCAAAAGCACTAAAAATTAACATTGTAGCAATTAAGAGCGTTATTGCTGCTGTGATAATCATACCTATTTTAAGTTCTTTCGCATTTAGCAAACCACTTTGCATTGCTCTTGCAGGCCCTACTCTATCGGCATTATCAGTCCCTTTTACCCCATCGCCATAATCGTTTGCAAAATTAGAAAGTATTTGAAACCCCAATGTTGTTATAATTGCGAGAATACAAATAGTAAGGTTGAAATTTTCTTCGGAAATAGCCACAGCACTCGCTGTAAGAATCCCTGAAATAGATAATGGTAGTGTTCTAAGTCTGGCTGCAGAAACCCAGGCACGTAATTTCGTCATGCAATCAAAAATTTAAGTAGTGCAAAAATACAGTTAAAATTTGTTTTTGTATTTTTAATTTCTTCTAACAATTAACTAACAATTAAAAAAAAACATGAACGCTGCTTACCATTTTGCCCTTTTGTTTTTACGCTTAACTTTTTCGGGGATGATGCTCACACACGGTATTCCAAAATTATTAAACCTCATCCAAGGTGATTTAGAATTTGGTGACCCTATTGGCTTAGGACCAAGCGCTACTTTAGTTTTAGCAGTGATTGGTGAAGCTATTTGTCCATTGCTGATTATTTTAGGAATTAAGACACGAATCGCTGCAATACCAACTATTATCACAATGGCAATCGCTGCTTTTTTAGTACATGGAAGTGACCCCCTTGCCAGAAAAGAGTTGGCTTTGCTATACCTTTTTGGTTTTATAGTAATTGCATTGTTGGGGTCGGGACGGTTTTCATTGGTCAGAAAATAGTACTTAAAAAAAAGTGTTTAATTGAATATTTTGACCAACATTTCTTTCAGTAAGTCACCTTGTTCAATATTGGCAGCACCTACTCCTTTGCTTTTCATATCGACCTCACGAATACTACTGATGATAGCACTCACTTTTTTCATTGGGTAATTTCGTGCGGCAAGCTGGTAATCTTTAATGAAATAAGGACTTACGCCCAGTGCTCTTGCAGCTTGGTTTTTATCGTTTAAAGCGTGGTATTTCAACAGTTTTGAAAAGAATGAATACAATAACGCTACCGTCATTACCATTGGGTTATTTTTAGGGTTTTGCCCAAAGTACTGAACGATGGAATACGCTTTTTTAATATCGCGTGCACCTATTGCATTTTGAAGTTCAAAATTATTAAAGTCTTTGCTTATCCCAATATTACGTTCAATAAGTTGTGGGGTTATTTGTTCACCGGGTTGTATAATGAGTTGTAGTTTCTGCAGTTCGTTGTTTACCTTACTTAGATCGTTACCTAAAAATTCAGTTAGCATTTGGGCTGCTTTGGGCGTAATCGTGTAACCCTTGCCCGCCAGTACTCTCTTTATCCAATCGGGCACTTGGTTTTCATATAATTTTTTGCTTTCAAAAAGAACACCGGTTTTCTTAATCTCTTTGGCCAACTTTTTTCGAGCATCTAGCTTTTTGTATTTATAACAGAATACCAAAACTGTAGTAGGCTGTGGATCTTTTACATAATCCACCAAATTTTCTATAGTTCGAGAAAGGTCTTGCGCTTCTTTTACGATCACCACTTGCCTTTCAGCCATCATAGGATAGCGCTTGGCATTACTCACAATCTCGTCTATGGTAACATCACGACCGTATAATACCATTTGATTAAAGCCTTTTTCCTCTTCTGAAAGAATTTTGTCTTCAATAAAGTTTGCAATACCATCAATATAATAGGGCTCTTCTCCCATTAAAAAGTAAATGGGCTTAATATTTCCACTTTTAATATCGTTAATAATGGTTTTGGCTTTATCTAAGGGCATAGTTAGGCGTGATATTTTTAGATATGAGACTGAATTTTATAATAAAAAACGTTTCGGGCAAATTTTGAACCTACTTAAGGAAACCGTTACTTTGCTGTATGCAGCAACTAAATTTTCCGAAGTATTCATTTCGTTTCAAAAGTAGCGAAAACAAAACATTGATCTTTGACGAAATTAGGAAAAAATTTATAATCTTAACTCCTGAAGAATGGGTTCGGCAACATATAGTTCAGTTTTTGATTTCAGAAAAAAAGTATTCGAAATCATTAATTAATGTTGAAAAACAACTTAAGGTTAAGGATACGGTAAAACGGTATGATGTGGTAGTCTATAATCGAGACGGAAGCATTTTTTTAATTGTAGAGTGTAAAGCGCCTTCTATTCCTATAACACAACAAACTTTTGATCAAATTGCACGATACAACTTGGTCGCTAACGCTACGTATTTAATGGTCACAAATGGATTAGAACATTATTATTGCCAAATGGATTATAAAAATGAAAAGTATATTTTTTTAAGGGATCTTCCTTTTAAGTAAGACATTGGAATCAGTCTTGATTCTTTAATTTCATTTGATATAAATCAAAACCCTGTGCCCAGAAATTCTTTTCAATATTTTCTAATGTAAAGCCCATTTTTTCGTAGAACTGATACACAAGTTGGCTCGTTCTAACTTCAATTAACTCTACTTTTTGATTCCCTTTTAAGTGATTAATGCGATGTTGTAGTAACTTCTTACCTATTCCTTTTCCTTGTGAATTTGGACTAATTATATCCCACGAAATTCTGGCAATTTTTTCTGTAGTAAGGTAATTAATTCCACCAGAGCCAATTATTCTATTATCTTCTTCAACTACAAAATAGTCTTCTATTTCGTGCTCAAGGTAATGATCTAAATCTTTTTCTTCAGAAGCGTCAAAAAATTCAGGAATGTTTAATTGTAAAAGCTCTAGTACTTTTGGTTTATCCTTATATGAATATTCTCTAATCATTCTTTTAAATGATCTTTAATTAGCTACATCGCTTATAAATTTAATTCGGTAGAGACGTAGTTCTTCTTCGTCATAATCACCGGAAAATTCTTCCATAGCATCATTTATTTTATCGGTTTCGGCTTCTAGAAAATAATCGTGTATTTCCTCTTGTTGGTCTTCGTCTAGAATGTCTTCCAGCCAATAGTCAATGTTGAGCTTGGTCCCGCTGAATACAATAGCTTCCATTTCTTTTATGAATTCATTCATGTCCAATCCTTTTCCATTAGCAATGGTATCTAAAGGAAGTTTTTTATCTACATTCTGAATAATATACAACTTTAGGGCACTGTTGCTTCCTGTGGATTTTACGACAAAATCATCGGGGCGTAAAATGTCATTTTCTTCAACATACCGTTCAATCAACTCGATAAAGCTTTTCCCAAATTTTTTCGCCTTGCTTTCCCCTACTCCATGAACATTTGAAAGTTCATCCATTGTAATAGGGTACTTTAACGCCATATCTTCTAACGAGGGGTCTTGAAAAATAACAAATGGAGGCAAGTCTTTTTTATCCGCCACTTTTTTACGTTCGGCTTTCAATAACTTAAACAGATTTTTATCTGCTCCGTCTCCTGCTTTTTGATTGGTGACAATAGCATCGTCATTAGCTTCTTTAAAGCTGTGATCTTCGGTCATCATAAAACTGGAAGGTGATTTCATAAAATCTCTTCCCTTGTCGGTTAACTTAACTACACCGTAGGTTTCTATGTCTTTCCTTATAAGTCTAGCGACCAATAATTGTCGTAAAAGAGCCATCCAGTAAGATGCTTCTTTTTCTTTTCCCGTACCAAAAAAAGGTTGTGTATCGGTTCGGTGTGATTTAATCATTGCATTGGTTTTACCTACCAATACGTTTACTATTTCTTTGGCTTTGTATTGCTGCTTGGTTTTTTCTACAATACTCAATAATAATGATATATCTTCTTTGGCTTCGTGTTTCTTTTTGGGGTAACGCATATTGTCATCCATATCGCCACCTTCTCCTGTTTTGTTATCAAATTTTTCACCAAAATAGTGAAGAATGAATTTTCTACGGGAAATTGACGTTTCAGCAAACGCTACAACCTCTTGTAAAAGCGCGTGGCCAATTTCTTGTTCGGCTACAGGCTTTCCACTCATAAATTTTTCGAGCTTTTCTATGTCTTTGTAACTATAAAAAGCCAAACAATGTCCTTCGCCACCATCACGGCCGGCGCGACCCGTTTCTTGGTAATAACTTTCAATACTTTTTGGAATATCGTTGTGAATCACAAACCGTACATCGGGTTTATCGATCCCCATACCAAAAGCAATCGTAGCCACCACAATATCGGTATCTTCCTTTAAAAACATATCTTGATGCTTTACCCGGGTTTTGGCATCTAGACCTGCGTGGTAGGGCACGGCTTTTAATCCGTTCACCTGAAGGGTTTGAGCAAGTTCTTCTACGCGTTTTCGGCTAAGGCAGTAAATAATCCCACTTTTGCCTTCGTTCTTTTTTACAAAACGAATAATATCGGCATCTACATTTTTCGTTTTTGGCCTTATTTCATAGTATAAATTAGGACGGTTAAAAGAAGCTTTAAAAGTATTGGCATCTTGAATGCCCAAGTTTTTTAAAATATCCTCTTGTACTTTTGGTGTTGCTGTTGCCGTAAGCCCTATAATGGGAATATTATCGCCAATGCGTTCTATAATTTTCCGAAGGTTTCGGTATTCAGGCCTAAAGTCGTGTCCCCACTCGCTTATACAGTGAGCCTCATCTATTGCCATAAAAGAAATGGTTTGCCCTTGCAGAAACTCAACATATTCATCTTTTGTAAGCGATTCTGGTGCAACATACAGCAATTTGGTAATACCGTTTGCGATGTCACTTTTTACTTTTTTGACCTCTGTTTTGTTTAATGAAGAATTTAAAACGTGGGCTATCCCTTCTTCCGAAGAAAGCGAACGCAATGCATCCACTTGATTTTTCATTAAGGCTATTAAAGGTGAAACCACAATGGCCGTACCATCCTCAATTAGTGCTGGAAGTTGGTAACAAAGGGATTTACCGCCACCCGTAGGCATTATAACGAAAGTATTGTTGCCGCCCAGGATGCTTTTAACCACTTCTTCTTGAAGTCCTTTAAAAGAACTGAATCCAAAATATTGTTTGAGTGCTGCGTATAATTCGGTATCGGTCACGCTGCTATATAAATTTTTAATTAATAATAAAAAGGAAGTAAAATTAAATTGCCATAACACTGAACAATTGTAATTTTGCAACCAACAATGTAAAACGTATCTTTAAACAGAAGTTTAAACCTGTTAGTGCATTTTAAATTTGCATTTTCAATATACTAAATTCTGAAACAGTTTCAAACATTCAAAAGCTTAAAATTTGAACAAAGAACAACAAATAATTGCCGTAGCAAGAAAAACCATACAGACTGAAAGTGAAGCTATTGCAAATTTATCCTCTTTAGTTGACGCTGAATTCGCCGCTGCAGTTGACTATATTTTTAACTCGCAAGGAAGGGTTATAATTACAGGGATAGGCAAAAGTGCAAATATTGCAACCAAAATAGTCGCTACATTAAATTCAACTGGCACTCCCGCCATTTTTATGCATGCTGCCGACGCTATTCACGGCGATTTGGGGACTATACTTGAAAATGATGTTGTCATTTGTATTTCAAAAAGCGGAAACACTCCTGAGATAAAAGTGCTCGTTCCATTAATAAAAGCTAGCAATAACAAATTGATAGCTATAACCTCTAATAAAGATTCATTTTTAGGCCAAAAAGCAGACTATGTACTCCATGCTTATGTTGAAAAAGAAGCTTGCCCCAATAACTTAGCACCCACTACAAGTACCACAGCACAACTGGTAATTGGTGATGCCTTGGCAATGGCTTTGCTGGATCTGCGTGGTTTTTCAAGCAAAGATTTTGCAAAATTCCATCCGGGAGGATCTTTAGGAAAAAAATTATACCTACGGGTAAGCGACCTTACCTCATTAAATGAAAAGCCAGAGGTACACCCTAACACCGAACTAAAGGATGTGATTGTTGAAATTTCAGAAAAAATGCTAGGCGTTACAGCTGTTATTGAAAACGGATCCATTGTCGGGATTATCACAGATGGCGATTTACGTAGAATGTTAAGCAAAATGGATAACCTAAAAGGGATAACGGCAAAAGATATTATGACCAAAAACCCAAAGAGAATTGAAAATGATGCAATAGCCTCTACGGCCATTAAAACGATGGACGATTTTGGTATTACGCAATTATTAGCCGAAAAAAACGGAAAGTATACGGGTATTGTTCATATTCATAACCTTACTAAAGAAGGCATTATTTAATGGCAAAACTACTTGAAAACCCCAATCCTGGAAAGGAAATGTCCTTCTTGGACCACCTGGAAGAACTTCGCTGGCATTTAATTCGCTCAACTGCCGCCGTGGTTATAGTTGCCACGCTGGCATTTATTGCTAAAGATTTTATTTTTGATGTTTTGTTATTTGGCCCAAAAAGTGCCAATTTCCCTACCTATCGCCTGCTTTGTAAAGCAGCTCAATTTATAGGTATGGACAGTTTTTGTTTTGATGAGTTACCGTTCCGTATTCAAAGTAGAACGATGTCGGGACAATTTTCGGCCCATATTTGGACTTCAATTACCGCCGGGATTATTGTAGCTTTCCCATACATTGTTTATGAATTTTGGAAGTTTATAAGCCCAGG
>TARA_R100000306_G_scaffold8101_4_pt1 | contig 18586 bp, 17 predicted proteins | sample TARA_R100000306 | Tara Oceans TARA_R100000306 (sample SAMEA2620824) | marine metagenome | biome: marine biome (ENVO:00000447); feature: mesopelagic zone (ENVO:00000213); material: "saline water (ENVO:00002010), including plankton (ENVO:xxxxxxxx)" | depth 1000 m | reverse complement strand
AAAAAAAAAAAAAAAAACGGAACAAGGGCAAGGAAGTGGTGGAATTTATAATAATTGTTGGTTTTACTTACTAAGGTGGGCTCAATCTTATGTGATTTCTCAGTCGTACCTCCTTCGAAATGACAACTGCAGTCACCTCGACGCAGGAGAGGTCACACACCTTGCTAAAAACAATCTGTAAATCTACTGACCCAATTTGTGTTTGATTTAATGTTTTTACTCATATGTGATTTCTCAGTCGTTCCTCCTTCGAAATGACTCGTAGTTTCGATTTCATTTTCAGAATCAAACAAGTATCTTTGCCTTCCATAAAATCGTGACCATGAAAGCCACTTCCATAGCAACCATTCTAGAGATGGAACCCTCACTTATTGAAATCAAAGCCCGAGGTTGGGTGCGTTCGTTCAGAAGCAACCGATTTATTGCGCTCAACGACGGTTCTACCATCAAAAACATACAGTGTGTTGTAGATTTTGAAAATTTTGAAGAAGAAGTCCTAAACGATATCACAACTGGTGCTGCCATTGAGGTGATTGGAACCTTGGTAGAAAGCCAAGGGAAAGGACAGGCGGTTGAAATTCAAGTTTCAAAAGTGAGCGTTCTCGGAAAGGCAGACCCTGAAGAGGTAAAGCTTACCATTCTATCCCCAAAACGACATACCTTAGAAAAATTGCGCGAACAAGCACATTTACGTGTACGCACAAACACCTTTGGTGCGATTATGCGGGTACGTTCAAAATTGTCTTTTGCGATACATGAGTACTTCCAAAAAAATGGTTTTTACTATATGCATTCGCCAATTATCACGGGTAGTGATGCCGAAGGCGCCGGAGAGATGTTCCGTGTAACCAACCTCGATGCTAAGAATCCGCCACTGAATGACGATGGTAGCGTAAACTATAAAGAAGATTTCTTTGAAAAAGAAACCAACCTTACGGTAAGCGGGCAGTTAGAAGCTGAAACTTTTGCAATGGGATTGGGAAAGGTATACACCTTTGGCCCCACTTTTAGGGCTGAAAATAGCAACACATCAAGACACTTGGCCGAATTCTGGATGATTGAACCTGAGGTTGCTTTCAACGATTTGGCAGACAACATGGACCTTGCAGAAGACTTCATTAAATATGTGGTGAATTACGCGCTGGAACATTGTGCAGACGATCTAGAATTCTTAGAACAGCGGTTGCTAAACGAAGAAAAGAGTAAGCCACAAGCCGAACGTAGTGAAATGGCACTGCGCGAAAAGTTGAGCTTTGTGCTCGACAATAACTTCAAAAGGGTTAGTTATACAGAAGCTATTGATATTTTGAAGCGCAGCAAACCGAACCAAAAAAAGAAATTCAAGTACCTTATAGACGAGTGGGGCGCAGACCTACAGAGTGAACACGAGCGATTTTTAGTTGAAAAGCATTTTAAGTGCCCCGTAATTCTCTTCGATTATCCTGCAAAAATCAAGGCATTTTATATGCGATTGAACGATGATGGCAAGACCGTACGCGCCATGGATGTACTTTTTCCCGGTATCGGGGAAATTGTAGGTGGTAGCCAACGGGAAGAACGGTATGAGGTGCTAAAGGAAAAAATGGCCGCCATGGATATTTCCGAAGAAGAATTACATTGGTACCTAGACCTACGGAAGTTTGGAACCTGTGTACACAGCGGATTCGGCCTAGGTTTTGAGCGTTTGGTGCTCTTTGTTACGGGTATGGGGAACATTCGGGATGTGATTCCGTATCCTCGAACTCCGGGAAATGCGAGCTTCTAGTACAAAAACTCATAAGCTTTTATTAAAAAACCCTTCGTATCGCTTGATGTGAAGGGTTTTTTCTATTTTTATGGTTCAGTATAAAACGTATGCTCAAACAACAGTTAAATTTTAAACTCTCACAGAAGCTTTCGCCTCAACAAATCCAGTTGATGAAGCTGATACAATTGCCCACACAGGCATTTGAACAGCGCATTTCGCAAGAAATGAACGAAAACCCTGCGCTAGAAGGCGGTAAAGATGAAGGGGATACCTTTGACGAAGAGTTTAGCAATGAGGACGACTACGGAGATGACAACGAAGTAATAGAGACCGATATCAACGTAGACGATTATCTGAGTGACGATGAAATACCAAGCTATAAGCTTTCTGCCAATAATTACAGTGCAGACGACGAAGATAAGCAAACGCCTTATGCATCGGGAACTTCGTTCAACCAATACCTGTTACAACAACTAAACACGTATCGATTGGATGATGAGGAAGAGCAGATTGCTAAATTCTTGGTGGGTAGTGTAGACGAAAGTGGTTATATACGTCGTGAAATTGCTGATATTTTAGATGACTTGGCGTTTACGCAAAATGTGTATACCACGGAAGAAAAAATTGAAAAGATTTTGAATATCGTGCAGGAACTTGACCCAGCAGGAGTGGGCGCCAGAGATCTTCAAGAATGTTTATTGTTGCAGTTATACCGAAAAAGTCCGACCGAAGCTGTGAGCCTTGCCATTGAAATTGTAGATGACGCATTCGATCATTTTATTAAAAAACATTACAGCAAGCTAATTCAAAAGTTTGATGTTACTGAAGACGACCTTCGTGATGCGATTTCAGAGATAGAACATTTAAACCCTAAGCCCGGTGGTGCCTATTCAGGAAACACACGGATAGTAGAGCATGTAGTGCCTGATTTTGCCATCAAAATTGTAGATGGTGAATTAGATCTTACCTTAAATGGTAGAAACGCTCCAGAACTTCATGTTTCGCGCGAGTATACCAATATGCTGAAGGGCTACAAAGCTTCTAAACAGAAATCGAAATCGCAGAAAGATGCTGTTATGTTCATCAAACAGAAGTTAGATGCGGCAAAATGGTTTATTGACGCCATTAAACAGCGTCAACAAACATTGTTTGTCACCATGAATTCGATTATGCACCACCAAAAAGAGTATTTTTTGACGGGTGATGAGCGCAAGCTGAAACCAATGATTCTGAAGGATATAGCCGACAAAATTAATATGGATGTTTCTACCGTATCTAGGGTGGCAAATAGCAAGTATGTAGACACCCCTTATGGCACCAAGTTGATTAAGGAATTTTTTAGTGAATCGATGAAAAATGACCAAGGTGAGGACGTTTCCACTAGAGAAATAAAGAAAATACTTGAAATTACCGTAAGCGAAGAAAATAAAAAGAAGCCCCTTACAGATGACCGACTGGCGAAGATCCTCAAGGAAAAAGGATATCCTATCGCGCGACGAACAGTGGCCAAATACAGAGAACAACTCGATATCCCTGTGGCACGACTAAGAAAAGAATTTTAATGAATATCTTTCTACGTATTGGGGCGTACCTTTTGCACCCGCTGCTCATGCCTTTATTAGGCACTGTATTATACTACATTTATACCCCCAGATATGTTGAGTTGGGCGTGGCACAATCCCGTATTTTAGCAGTGACCATCATTACATTTTTTATTCCCATCGTAACTTTTTTCTTGTTGCGAAATCTCGGTGTTTTGAACACCATCCATCTTGAAACGGTACATGAACGTAAAGTACCCCTTATGTTGCAGTGCTTACTTTTGTTATTGGTAATAAAAATGGTGTTTGACCCGTATGACAATGCCGAGCTTTATTATTTCTTTGTTGGGGTGCTATTTACCACCATGACTGCCCTTATCTTGGTGTTTTTGAAATTTAAGGTGAGTTTACACCAAATGGGCATTGCGGGGGTTACCATGTTCTTAATTGCCTTGAGTGTACATTTCCAGATCAACATGTTATTGTGGGTATGCTTCTTCTTTATAGCGAATGGTTGGGTGGCATCATCTAGGCTTCACACAAGTTCACATACCTATCCAGAGCTTATAGCTGGTTTCTTTATTGGGCTCATTCCGCAGGTATTGTTATTAAATTTTTGGTTATAAAATATAGAACAATATCCCCAATTTGATCGTTCTGAAATCTACTGTTTCAGCCGTATTCGAAGTAGTTGCCCCATCAAAAAATGGGTTGATGCTATAATAAGCGTAAAAGTTTACTTTATTATACCCTAGACTTAATGTTGCAGCCAGTCGAGTTCTGTTGAATTCAGGAATGTCTGTCTGTGTTACTTCGTTTCCTTCCTGTTTAAATTTTGCTTGGTACCAATAGGCGTACCCTAGCCGAAACCCTGCATACACTCTCCAAAATCCGTATTTGGTAGGCGTAGAGGTACGCCAGCGCAATTCAATGGGTGCTTCAATCACTGCCGTGGTAAATCGGTTGGTGTCATAAATGTAATCGTCATCATTTAGAATGGTGAAAATAGTCTCTTCTTGGGGCGTTTCTCCAATAAAGAGGGTGTTTCCGTAGACATCAAAACTCAGGCCGCCACCAACAGCAATTGCTATATTTCTACGCTCGTTAATAGGCATGTCTCGTAAAAAACCGAAATGGATTCCGCCCGAAAGCCCACGAATATTCACTGCAGATGGTACATTAGAAAGTAAGTTGTACGTAATACCAAGGTAGAACTGATCTTCACGATACTTTAGGTCACCTACAGTATCTACTTTCTTTTGTTGATCTAGCCTCGTACTAAATGCATTAGTGTTAGTATTCAAATTGGTATCGGTCTGTTGTGCGAAGACCACAGGAGCGATTAAAAAGAGGAAGCAAGAGATGTAGAAATAAGTACCTCGCATAGATGATAAAGATAGTTTTATTTCAATTTATAACATAAAAAAACGCCTTGAAGTATCAAGGCGTTTTCAATATTAGGTGATTGGAAGATTATTAATTATCGATTTCACTACCAGGAGCGGTGATATAAATAATCTTTACCATGTTTAGTTCTCTTAGTTCTTCTTTAATGTCTGTTACAAGTCCTGTATTGGTTTCCTTATCAACTTTTAAGGCAACAACTACATAATCTTGTAATTCTGGACGTAATTTCTGGCGTGCTTCGGTTAATGCAAATTGCAAACTTGAAACATCTGTAAATTTATCGCCAATCTGAATCTTACTTTCAGTACCATACTTTGCTTGGTAATTTTGGCTTGGTTTTCCAGCAAAAATAAATACCGACCGGTCTTTTTTCAGTTTTTCAACTTCATCAGCCTTTGGGAGTTCATTTTTGATCATCAAGTCATTATTCCGCAGCACTGTTACCACCATAAAGAAGAACAGCAGCATAAATACAATATCGGGTAACGATGCTGTATTTACTGGAGGCAAATCGCCTCCCTTTTTCTTTTTAAATTTTGACATATTCTTCTAGGTTTTTATTCGCCTCTTTTCTTAGGTTCAGCTTCTGAAAGTTTCAAAGGAAATAACTCTTGTATTCTTTTTAGCCTTTCTTCGGCAGCCTCGATATCTCCTTGATACTTCCCTTCATTGATAGCATTCTTAACATCAGTATACACAAAGTTAGGACCGTACAAACGTTTCCCTTCTCTGTTTCGAAGTTCGTTATAGGCACCTACCAATTCATTTTGTACAGCAATGTACATTTGGTAAGAGGTTAAACGGTCATTCTGAACTGAAATTACGGCCTTATTCGGATTATCTGAAGAACGGGGATCACTTGCACCTTTACAGTAGCTACAGTACTCCGGGCTTCCAGAAGGAGCTCCACCATTATCTAAAAATGCAATGGCTGCGTCCTTCAAGTTTTTGAGCTCCATCAGTTCTTCTTCAACCAAAAGCTGGTCGTTCTGATTCACATTTACAATAAAGGTGTTCTTCTCTTTTAAGAGCGGTGGTTCAATATTCTCATCTTGCTTAGGAGGTAACTGACGTGCAATCCCTTTATCCTTATCGATGGTAGTAGTTACCAAGAAAAAGATAAGCAATAGGAATGCGATGTCTGCCATCGACCCAGCATTAACTTCGGGTGTTGCTCTTCTTGCCATTATCTGTTTGTTATTTTTTTGAATCCGCTAAATACCATTAAACCTACGGCAACAATTGCCAAGATATAAAAGGTATAAAGGCCGGTACCCACCCATTTCGAACCAGATTCTGAGGTCATCCCTCCGTCATCCGGAAGTTGCATAGGGGTACTATCTGCCAGCACGTAAGATACAATGATGATTGCTGCAAAAACACCAATAGAAATTAGGGTTTTCTTTATATCTCCCTCAAAGACACCTTTGAGTACAAATAAGAGCACCATCACAACGGTTACTGCCAACACGATATAGCCTGTATAGATTAGCCAATCCATTGCAGAAGCGTTTCCAGAAAGTAGCAGTGCCATAAAAACAACACCTAACAGTCCTAGAACGATTCCTATGATTTTAAAAATTTTATGTAAAGCCATGTTATATGGTGTGTTTTAAATTATTTTCTGTTTTTGTAGTCAACGAGCATATCGATAAGCGTAATAGACGCGTCTTCCATGCTGTTTACGATACGGTCAATCTTAGCAATGATATAGTTGTAGAAAATCTGAAGGATAATCGCAACGATCAAACCAAATACGGTTGTTAAAAGTGCTACCTTAATACCTCCTGCTACCAAAGATGGGTTCATGTCACCCGCTGCAGCAATTTTATCGAAGGCCAAGATCATACCAATTACCGTACCCATGAAACCAAGCATCGGTGCCAAAGCGATAAACAATGAAATCCAAGACACGTTTTTCTCAAGTTGTCCCATTTGTACACCACCGTACGCAACAACAGCTTTCTCTGCTGCGTCAATACTTTCGTCTGCACGGTCTAGCCCTTGGTAATAGATAGAGGCAACAGGACCTTTTGTATTTCTACAAACTTCCTTAGCTGCTTCAATACCACCACTATTTAAGGCATCTTCTACATTTTCAGCCAATTTTTGGGTATTGGTTGTAGAAAGATTAAGGTATATAATTCTTTCGATAGCAATCGCCAATCCAAGAATCAAACAAAGAAGTACGATCCCCATAAATTCTGGACCCCCTTCTACAAAGCGTTCTTTTAATTCTTGGTGCCATCCTCGGTCATCACCTGTGGCAGTTTCCTCTACTTCTTGAATAATAGTTACAGTGGCTGCTGTGGTTAATTGTTGCACGCTGGTTGGTGCGCTATTGGCTGCAGTTGCATTTACATTTAACGATCCCGCAAAAACTAGTGCGGCAATTGCCATAATTGAAAATAATTTTTTCATTGCTATCGACTTAAAGTTTGTTTTTAGTTAAAGGTTTAAAGATATAAAATTATTATGGTATTCTGCAACATTAAATTTGCTTACCGCCAATAATCACTTGGAATTCAGCCGAAACTAATTTTATGCTGTAAGATATTTCTGCCTATTCTAAAACGGAATTTGTAAAACCCTGAAAAAATGACAAAAACAAGGATGGCAAGCTACCACTTTTAATTCGGCTCACAAAAAAATTAATACAGCCATTTATAAAGTAAGAGGTCTACCTGCTCTGGTGCATTATGGTGATAATATCGATTTATTCAAATGGTTTATAGGTATAAGGATTACATTCTAAATAGCACCTTATATATATTGGTATAATTATTCAACTGTATTTTTTTGGCGTTTCCCTTTTTGGCCACTGCTAGACCTGCCCTGAATCGCCTAAAGCGCGGCAGGACCTCAGTGCCCAAAAAGGGTCGGGTCTTCGTTACTCGTTTTTTTGGGACTTCGAGAGCACTTCGACTTCTCTCAGCGTGACACCTCAGCCACCAAAAAGAACTCAAACAGACCACTCAACCCCTAACGCGGGTTACCTTATCACCCTTTAAAGCTAGGCTACTTCAAAATCACGCTGGGGAGATTCAATTTTGCCTCGATATAAGCCATTAATATAGGTGACGGTAGCTGTTGTGGTTTGTTAGAGTACGTACTAAGCTTTGTTATCTTACGTATGTATTCCGCATTAAACGTAAAGCCATACATTCATCAATTGAAAGTATAGCTATTATTTACGCCAAACCAAAGTAAATACACAGTATCGCAATGGTGTCAAAAAAACCGTGTACAGCAACAACAAACCACAAATCATATCTACGCAAGTAAAATAGTAGGGCTAAAATTGCTCCAACGGTTCCTGCAACAAGCTGTCCCGTAATTCCTTGATAACTATGCATAAAGCCAAAGAGCCCTGCAAATAGAACAATATTTAGAAAAATACTGACTTTACTTTCTCCAAAGAATTTTACAAATTGCCGCATAAAATAACCCCGGAAAATAATTTCTTCTCCAAACCCAGCAGTAGCCCATACCAATACTAAAGCGACTAAACAGGCTGGAAGATTTCCTACTAATTCATCAAAACTTGAATAATCTATTGGAACTCCTGTAAGGTGTGTAATTCCTGGAACTAATATGAACACATAAAACGCAAAGAGTCCGAGGGCAAGTACAGGGGCAAGTACGAAGATGTTTTTAAATGTAAATTTTTCACGTTGAAATCCGAGTGCTAAAAATGGCTTCCCTTTGTATTCTATATAATTCGCTATAATGATGAATATAGAAATGACGATATTTTCTATATAAGGTATTCGAATTGGTCCAAACCATAAAAAGCAGATGATTGCAATGGTAATTAATGGAATTGCTATTTGGCGTAAAGTCAGTTTGTTCATGTTTTATTGATTTTAATTTCTAATCAAATAAATGAACAAAATCGTTGAAAACCCCTTTAAACAGGCATGCTTTTACTGAATGGTAGCAATTTTGTAACTGAATGGTCGGCAGTTTTGATGTTTTTTATTGAAACCAATTGATAAATGCTTGTCGTTTGTAACGACTAATGTTGATTTCAGCAATTGCATCATTGTCAATGGAAGCTCTTAATTGGATACGCAACTTCCCATTTTGAATTTTTTCAATTTGGTCTATTGCTTCTTTGTGAATTATAATTTGCCGATTGGCCCTAAAAAACAACTGGTCGTTTATTTTATCTTCGAGCTCATTTAAAGTAAAATCGGTAGAAATTGTGGAGCCATCATTCTGAACGGTATATACTATTTTATTCTCACTGTAAAAACACGCAATGTTTTCATAGGTAAGTTTGGTTGTTTTGGAGCCGCTTTCAATAGTAATTTCAGCATCTTTTATGGACAGCTTATATAAATTATAAATATCTCGTGCATAGGCTAAGCTTATGAGAATAAAACTCAATAATAAGGTTATTAACAAGCCAATTAATAAATGGTAGAACGCTGTTTCTCCACCCGCAATTTTATTTAGCAGAATACTTAACGGAATATACAAAACAGTTACATAGCCAAGGGTAGTAAGCATATACCATGAGATAGATGCAATTTCTACTTTTTTAGAAAAATACTTTTTCTTGTAAAATTTAAAATTAAGTTCAGCAATAGTTCCAATGAGAATACATAAAGCAATAGACGACAGAAAACCTTCTATAGGGAATCTATACCTCTCACTACCTGGAAAACTATCGCGCGTGGCTAGGTGATTTACCACTAACGAGAAAATTATAAATAAAATTATTTTTTGTGACCAACGCCAAGTAGTATTTGTGACAAATGTTTGTTGTTCTTTGGAGTTAGAACTCTTTTTTTGTTGCTTATAACTCATTAATTAGAAATACTTTTTTAGTCAAGCTATCGTAAGATTCTGTGTTTTTATGACTGCAGTCAACGGTTTTGTAAATGATTCCCGCTAGAGCGCACCGTTACATTGTTATTTATAGTAGGTTAGTCTTCATTGTAATTATTCATCATGTAGCTGTATTCATAATAAAAACCCAAGGCTATTACTAGTCTATTCAAGTCACTATCTAATTCCTTTTCTTTTAAACCTCTTCGCAGAAAACGCGCAGATAATGTAAAGCTCATCCCCGGATTGTCCATTTCGAATTGAACGTACAATTTAATAATTGAACTATTTGTTGACGATCGGACGCATTCTTGATAAACTCCGTTTTCGTTGATTATTATGAATTTGTCATTGTCTGGATCATTTAAAATTGGATCACCGTTGTCGTCTCTCATTAAAGAGACGGCTTCACTCAACGAAATCCATATTTTATCGAAAGTGTTGCTGCTTTTTAATCTCTCGATTATTTTTAGCGCATCTTTATTAAGAAAGAATTCAAGCTCAGGATTTTCCTCTCCTGGAACGTAAAAACTTTCCAAATACTTTAAATAAACTGTATTTAAATTTTCATTTTTATAGCGTTGCTGAAGTTCGTTTTCGAAATATTCCAGCGCATGACTCAATTCATTTATATCTAACGCTGACAGGCAGTTGTCAAGTTCGAAATCAAATTTCTTATTGGTTTGCGAATGACAAAAAAAAGAACTAATAAAAAGTATAAAAAAGACTTTTTTCATAAGGGCAGATAATGTGATCTATCAAAACAAATATACGTTTATCTGCAAGGCTTTCCGTATGGCATAGGGTTTATGAGAAAGAAAAGTAGTTGTAAATATTTTGAGTGTGAATACCCAGCGATAGGTAGTTTTGGCTGGGTCTGAGGTTTCAAGCAAAAGATGATGTGTGAAGTTTTTGCTTTCAGAAATAATGATATGGTTCTAATATTTTATTTCTTGACTATCCGTTGTGATTTTCCAGTCAAGACTTTCGTATTCATCACCAATAACATTTTTCCAAAAATCTTTTTTGAATTTTTTTCCAATCGGATAACTAAATACTCTATGTCTATCTTTGTAGTTTCCATAATAAAAACCATTTTTAGAGATAACATATTCGGTTTGTCCTTTTTCTAATGTTTTACGACTAGCGGTAGTAGGCCATTTAAAATTCGAGTTTTTATTGGCCGTTTGATAATATATTTTGCAATCTTCACTCAATACGCCTTTAAACCTAAGAACAAATGAATACTCTGATTTTTTACTACCATTAGAGTAGGAATAAGTATAAATATATCCTTCAAAGTCATTACACTTTGCAGTTTTTTCCTGAGCTTGAATTGTATTTAATGAACATAGAAGCAATATAGAGAACAAAACACCGATGTTTAATTTTTTCATGACAAAGTTTCAAATTAAAATTTAATAAAATATTTTTTGTTTAATTATTAGCATAAATTATTTTTTATAAAGGAATTACTATACCTCCATATATGAAAGTAAGATCTTGGAATGGTGAAAGAATACGAAATTCCATTTTTCTGAAAACACCATCTTCATCTGGACCAACGAAAAAGTCTTCTTCATTCGAATTTACTAAATCGAGAGAATCTTGAAATAAGATTCCAAATTTTAAAAAGCGTATAAGGCGTATTTCGAACCCATAATTAAAGCCTCCTCCTTTTACAGTGGTGAAATCATCATCATCGTCACAACCCGATACACAGACCTGATAATTAGACATTAATGTGTAACTCGCAAATGGTGTTATTTCATTAAAAATTCTAAATTTATCATCATTCAGACCAAATACCCAACCTAGTTTAAAAACATTGTATTTACCTTTTTCGTCATTTGGCCTAAATTCTTCATCTCCTATTTCGAATTGATTTAGTGTATGACCTTGATCTTTATTGAATAAGTTGCCTAATGCAGTACCTGCATAACCTAGCATGAATCCCATCGATACTGGTGAATCTTCAATATTAAATTTCATTGCTAAATCTGCACCTACTAAAACGTACTGTGCAGAATAATAATTGAAGGATATATAACCACTATCGGCATTGTCACCTAAAGCTACCATTCCAGCGACTGCCACACCCGTAGCCTCCCCTACAGATGCATTCAATCGCTCTTGACTGGAAAATAAATTCGGATTACTATCCATAATTTGATTTGCTCTGGCATAATTACCAGATTTTAAGAGTGCATCTACCTCGTCTCTAATTTTTGAATTTCTTTCCACTGTTTTATAATAGGTACTATTAGTGTCAACTTGTGAGTCGGATTTCTCACTCTGTTTATTTTGTTTCTCGGACTTTGAAGAAGATGAATTTGAATTGTTGTTTTTTGTTTTTTCTTGTTCGTATATTCTTATAGCTCTTAAAAGCTCATTTATACCTTGACCTTTGACTTGACTAATTTCAATATCGTCTACCATACCATTCGTACTCCATGGATCAACTCCAGTACTTTTTCTTTGACGCTCGGCATCTATCAAAGCATATTTTGAATCGAAGATTACGTTATGTGATGCCGCACCTAGATTACCTCCACTATTCACTGTTGAACTCGTATTAAATTTACCATAATAAGATCCTATACCAACGAGATACATTTGTACAGTTCCATTGGCATAGAAAAAACAGTTGTTACATTCAATAGGCAAACTGTAATTAGTACTATTTCTGAAATCAGTAGAATTGCTATGATAAAATCCTTTTTCAGTTTTAACACTTGTAATTACTACTTTATCTTGACGTACCATAATATAAGGTCCAGAATAATTTACGGGTTGTGTTGTTAATTCGACATATCCTTTCACACCATTTGAAGTCTCGAAATACTTTGTATGTTGTCGTTGGTTTTGTGAAAATAGTGCCAATGGGATTAGCAATAAAATTACAGTCATAATTCTATAAAATTCATATACCTTTTTCATCTTTTAGTTGATTTATTTATTGATTATATTTAATAAAAAACTAATATTCTTATGAAGTTATGTCAATATCATTAGATGGGTATTCTTATGGCTCTCTTAAACTACATAGGACGCTATTGTATATTTCTGCTGTAATACGCTAAAAGCAGTATTGAGTGAGGTTATTAATTATTAATTATCATTGGTCTTTGACAATTCCAGTCTACAAAACCACACTGAGGATATTCAGGAATTAAATTATGATTAATGTATATATCCCCAATAAAATTTCCAGAATCGTAATCATATTCTCCTTCAAATGTAAATGTAAGATCATATTCCATAGATATTGGACCGTTACAATTATTGGGCAAAATGGCGACGAATACGTTTATACTAAAATATAATTGGTTGTCATTTAAGGTATAATCCGTTGTCTCAAAAGCTGTATTGTGGCCACTAGAAGCTGTAAATGTTATAGTGCCGTTCCCTTCGTTGAATATGAAATTTAAATTCCAAAGACCTGGGTCTTCTCCATTATCACAAGAGCCAGGCAGCGCAGGATCGGTTAAAGCATTCCAAGTTCCGGATAGGTCGATTTTGTTACTATCTGTTGTTGCTCTTACTACAACTGGTTCTGTCGTGGCGGCACTACCGTCTGCCAGCAGCACATACGCCTGCATGGTCTGTTCCCCCGTTTCATTCCCCAAAGTCCAGGTGGTCTCTGCAAAACCGTCCTCGTCCGTGAATACCCTTTCCTCCGATACGGTCCCGCCGCCTGTCGTGACCTGGAAGTTGACCGGAACGTCCGAAAAGCTGAGCCCCAGGTTGTCCACTATCTTGACCCTTACCGGGTCCTCTATCGGTTCGCCCTGGGTCCCGTTGACAGTTGCAGGGGAGACTAGTTCGATAGCGTCAGGCACATTCCATATAGGCTGCGATGTCACTTCCAGGGTGCCGAGCGGCAATTCTGAGAAAGTCTTGCCCAGGACCCCCTTGCTTATACCATAATCAATAGCGATGTGTCCCGATATATCCGCGTCCCAATCCAATGATGGTGTGGCAACATTGGCAGTCAGGTCCCCAGAAAAATTAGGTTGCAGTAAGGGGCCGTTGATGCCGTAAAAGGCTACGATCACCTCGGGCACCAAGGTTATGCTCTCCGTTACGCTTACCGCACCGTCGATCTCCACGGGCCTCTGTGTGAATGAGCTGTCCAGGTTGCTCGAAGTCTGCCAACTCCCATTCTCATAGGTCGCTTTGGCCGTAAAACTCGCATCGATGGTCATACCCGTATTGAAGTTGAACTCACTGTCGACACCGATAGAGGTCACTACCTTTAAATCCAGGAATATCGTGACAACAACGGGTACCCCACCTATCCAGCGGACAAATGTTTTGTTGCCCTGGTAGAGGCTCAACAGATCCTCGGAGGTGCTAGCCGATGAAGCAACCGTTACCTGGTAGTCCACATTGGAACTGAACGTTGTGTTCTCCGTGCCTATCTCCAACTTGTCAACGGTAAAGAAGCCGTAGTCGAGGTCAAATTGGAAGTTGGGATTGAAGCTCAGGTTGCCACTGGGGATCCTGACCACTACGCCATCTCCCTGGAAAACGGTCACATTGTCAAAATCAAAAGAAAAGTTATTGCCGTTCACCCGGACACCCTCCGCAATATGTGTCGACCAAATGCCGCTATACCCTTGCTGGTTCGAGCGCCCCACCCCTACCAGGTCCGATTCGAACGATATCTGTTGGTTCTGGAAGACCTCGTCCATAAAGGCACGGTCTGTCTGCATGGTGACAACGTTACCCTCGGTCGATACCGTGGTGGCCCTTCTCAAAAAACCCATGCCCTCATCACCCACTATGATGTCACCATCTTTTATCTCAGGCGGGCTCGTGGAAAATTGCAATTTGTAGACCCCCTCTGCTATTTCTTCCTCGGTACTTATCAGGTCGGAGTTTTCGTCTAAAATCACAACCACGTCCTCCGATATGCCCGGGGAACCGTCGTCAGGTCTGATCCCTTCACCAGAATCGTCATCGGAACAGGAGAACAGGATCATAATCGATAACAGTAGTAGTCTTCTCATAGTACGGCATTTTGAGAAAGAAAAGTAGTTGTAAATATGGTGGGTGTCAATACCTAACGATAGGTAGTTTTGGGAAGGCCAGAGGTTTACAAGAATTATTAGTGAATTAGTTACTGTTATAATCTTTTATGTAACTTGGGGCTGTAAAAGCTAGGGAACCCATTTTAACGATTGACCTTCTAAGACTTAAATATTGACGCTAAAAAACAAAGGATTGTATACTTGACTACTGTTTTGATTAATACTGATTTTGTTCTTTGGACAATTTATTGCATTTTGTCATGGCTATCGTAAAAAACTATGTTTCAGACCTCTCAAAAGTTTGTAGAAGATATCCACCGAACTTTCGGAGATTCGGACGTGGAAAAACTTGACGTTTCAAAGGTCAAAAATTTCCCTCTTAATTATACTCAGTGTTTATATGTTGTAGATTGGCAATCTTCAAGGATTGTTTATCAAAAAAATGTTCAAAATATTTTGGGTTATAATGAAGATGAATTTAACCTTCAAAAAATACTTAGCATTGCCCATCCCGAAGATTTGAATATCGTAAAAAGAATTACACAAGCCATAGTTAACCATCTTGTTGAAAATCCTGGATCTGAGTTTCATCAAACGTCACTGAACATAACGTATCGTTTTAGAAAGAAAGATGGGTCTTTTATAAAATTATTAAGGCAATCATCATTTTTTGCTGAAACTAACGACGGCAAATTTAAGTCGAACATATCTTTGTTAACGGATATATCTTTTTTCGATGACTCTGATATTGTGCATTGGGATTTCATTACACCAAGGATAGATCAAGAAAAGCTGAAAAATCATGTGTATGCAGAGTTTTCTTCATTATTTACCGACAGAGAGGTTGAGATTATAAAATTGGTCGCAGCAAATCATACATCCAAAGAAATAGCTGAAAAACTTTATATAAGCCCTCATACAGTAAATACACACCGAAAGAATATCTTACAAAAAGCTCAGTGCGCTAATACGGCAGATCTTATAACGTTTTGCCAGAAAGTCGGTGTCCTATAAAAATCTCAAAAAATGAACACTAAACATTGCCTTGTAAATGGCCACAATATAGTTTATGTCGAAGAAAACCCGACTGGTAATAAAACAATTTTATTTATTCATGGAAATTCCCTTTCCAAAGAAATTTTTTCAAAGCAATTGACCAATAACAAATTCAAAGATTTTCGATTATTGGCTTTGGATTTACCTGGTCATGGAGAGTCACAATGGTTAGAAGCATACTCAGTGAACCAAATAGTAGAAGATATTACTAGTTTTTGTGAAGAGGTAATTTTAAACAGTTTTATAATAGTAGGGCATTCCTTGGGCGGCCATATGGCAATACAAGCACTACCCAAATTGAAAAAATGTTCGGGCATTTTTTTAATCGGCACGCCACCGCTGCAATTACCTTTAAATATTGAAGAAGCGTTCATGCCCCACCCAGCCATTCCTTTACTGTTTAAAAAGGAATTGAACAAAGCAGAACTGAATATTTTTTCCGAAGCACTAACCCTACCAGAACATCAGATGTTTGTTAAAGATCAGCTCAACAACACAGATCTGAATTTTAGAGAACAACTCTTAAACTCCATTCAAGAAGGACAGATGCAGGATGAAGTCAAGATTTTAAATAAATCAAATCTTCCCGTTGCCATGATTTTCGGTGAGGAGGACAAGCTGGTAAATTTTGACTACTTGAAAAATATTAAATTATCACAACTTGATGAAAAAACACCTATGTATATTAAAGGTGGCAGTCATTTACCGACTCTTGAAAGAGACAGTGTTCTGGATAAATTGATATTAGACTTTTCTGATAGGATATAACGAGATGAATGACAATTTAAAATCTATTGGGAGATTCGAACTAGCTAGATTTAATTCATAAAATATATTCATTGTCTGTAACTTTTTAATAGTTTGAATACTAATATTATCTCAGCATATCAACATTACCTGAAAATTCACTAATTACTTCGATTTGCTCAGGATTAGAATCACAATAATGTTCTTTATATATCGTAAAAAAGCCATTAAATTTAGAGCTTATGAAGTCAAAATTTCCGCTGAAACTCATAGTTCCAGTATCATCTTCGTCAGCAATAATTATATTAAATGTTAACCCCCCTTCTGCAGTTAGCTGATAAGTACCAGACCAATTGTTATTAAAATCTATATATTCAATCACATTGTCATTTGGGTAAAAATTAAAATTATTAAATTGAACAAAGTCATAATCATCTTTTCCTATATTTTCTCCGGTTTTGCAATCAAATCTAGTAAAAGTGCCAGTTAAACTTGAATTATTTGGCGCCCCATTGGGCTGAACTATAAACCAGTAGCCATCTAGTGAGATATTAGTTTGACTTTCACATTTCACATCAAAACTAATATTGTTTTCATTAGCTCCTGCACAAGGAAACAGAATTGGATCATTCCAGTTTTCTGTATATTGAACACCATTTTTTAAATAAATAGTATGTTCACCATTAGGTATTGTGGTAAAAACTGGAAATTCAGCTGAAATAGGTCCAAAATTTATGTCATCAACATAGGCTTCCCAATCTGATTCACAATTTAATAATGGCGCAGTTATTTCAACCAAATGTATATATGAATCGCCAATATTTACCTCAAGAGTAGGCAATTCTTGCGAGAAATTAACAGTAATCCAATCGCTAGATAAATTGCCATCTGGTCCAGAAAGTACAGCTCTTATGGGCAATTCTTGATTTGTAAAGCTAAAGTCTTGAAATTCGGCAACATTACAAATTTCTTCAAATTCACAGGCTAATGAAAAGAATGAATTTAAAGCGGCGCACAGAGCCCCAACACCAATACCTACTGGAACAGCTCCTGTTGCACTTATATAAGCTCCAATTTGAACGCAAATAGCGTTTCCTAGTGCACCTGCGCTTGGATCAGTACCATAAGCTCCACATATATATTCGGTTAAAGGAGGCAAAGCCGAACACACGTCTTCTCCCGTAAGTGGTGGAAGTAAAGGACTGTCTACCTGACCAATATATACTCCAACATTGCTTTTTCTTAAAATGGAAAACTTATTAGTAATATTATATTCACCAAAATCAGTTTCAACTTTCACTATTCCCTCATAATTCGCAAGTTCTCCACACCTCTTTACATTAACTTGAATATTTTCATTTGAGTTTTGATTTAAAACTTTGGTAGAATTTTGTTTTGATGTGGAATTTGTGTTTGAACGGTTATTAAGGTCAACTGTTGTTTTAAAATAACTCTCTTTTGAATTACCTATAACTGTTAAATTTATAAGGTTTTCTTGCCAATCTAATTTTAAAACTGTACCATCATTAGCTATCAAATAATCCAACTTACCAGATTCATCTAACATATAAATTATTTCTTCATTTGAAATGTTTCTTAGTATCATTTGATTGATAGAAATTGGTAGTCCATTCGTATTTCTGACTCCATAAACTTCAATTGTTTCACTTGAAGACAATGCTTTTGTAAACAATAATGGGTTCGAAGGTCCTGTGTAAACTATATGATTATTCTCAATATTATTAGAAATATTGTCATCACTTGTGCAACTACTAAATAAATTTAAAAGGGCAACAAAATATATTAGATTCCTCATGGTTAATGTTTTAAGTTGTAAACTTAGCTTAACCGAGTTTTAAATTCAATACCTAATGATAGGTATATTAACTGATTATCAATTACAATCACATTTTATGTTTGTCATTTGAAGTATAGTATATGGTCGTCTAAAATAAGTTCGCTACTTGATTTTTAGTTGTTCCCAATTGGTATCTGTACCAAGTTATAAAATGATAAGATTCATTTTAGGTGTTTTTTGATTAAAATAATTAAAATGCGAATTTAGATTGTATTTAGATGGTGTATAATCCGTTATGATTATTTTTATATATCGAATAACTAATCATAGTTCTCTTAAAATATTACAATTAATCATGCCCCTCAATATGCCCCTAAAAATACAATAGCCCGCAAACATTGAGCTTACGGGCTATACT
>TARA_R100000306_G_scaffold62404_1_pt1 | contig 18820 bp, 21 predicted proteins | sample TARA_R100000306 | Tara Oceans TARA_R100000306 (sample SAMEA2620824) | marine metagenome | biome: marine biome (ENVO:00000447); feature: mesopelagic zone (ENVO:00000213); material: "saline water (ENVO:00002010), including plankton (ENVO:xxxxxxxx)" | depth 1000 m | reverse complement strand
CGCCGGTTTGACGGCTCAGCAGCTCCAGCTCCCGGTCGCGCTGGCGGATATCATCCGCCATCCAGCCCGCCATGACGCTCAGCGAGGTCAGCTCGCGAAGCCCTCCCATATGATCGAGCAGATGCCGCACGGTGACGGTCTGCGGGTGAGCGGAGAGCTCGGGCAGATAGGTGCGGATGTCGGCGTCCAGATCGATCTGCCCCTCCGAGACGAGCATCAGCGTGCTGAAGGCCGTGAATTGTTTTGAGATCGAAGCCACCTGGAAGGCGGTGTCTGGTGTGATGGCGATGCCATGTTCGAGATTGGCGAGGCCAGCGCCCCGCGCAAAGACAATCTCGTCATTGACCGATATGGCGATCGACAGGCCCGGAGCGTCATCAGTCTCCCAGGGCGCGATCAGCGCTTCCGCCTGGACGATTTCAGGCGGGATGGTTTCGACTGTGGCGGTTTCAGATGATGCGTTGCAGGCGCTTGTGAGCAGTGTCAGCGCAGCGCCGAGCAGGCAGAATTGAGCGTTTTGAATGACCATGGATGAACCCCCGTATTGTCACGAGGTTCAAATGGCCCGGTCTGCTCGCCGCTAGCGACCGAGATCATGAAATCGAACGTTTTGGGGAAAACCGGACCTGTGCGGGTTTCAGCTAAGCAGTTTGAAGAGTTGGAAAATTCTTTCTGTAAGCGCTGGGCGTCAGACCTGTGTGTTTCTTGAAGGCTGTATTGAATGACGATTTCGAATTAAAACCGGACGCGTGCAGAATCTGCAGGACGCTCTGTCCGTCCTGCGCTTCGAGCAGCGCTTGTGCATGGCGCACCCGGTAGCGATTGATGAAGTCGAAAAAATGAACCCCGTGCGACTGGTTCAGCAGCTCGGACACTTCGCGCGGCGTCATCGCCAGCTGATCTGACAGCCGCGCCAGATTAAGGTCGGGATCCAGATAGGGTGTCTGGGCTTCCATATAGGCCAGCACCCGTTGCAAATCCGGTGATTGGGGTTCTTCTGAGCGCGGGGTGAGGCTCAGCAGGCGTCGGTCCACATCACGAAACAGCTCAGGATGGAGCAAGGACTTCAGGGCGATCCATGTAGTGATGCCCAGTGCGAGCACGGCGCCGAGAAGCTGGAGCGGCAGCACCACGGCATGGGCCAGTGAGAGGTTCAGCACATCGCGCAGCAGGATCAGCGTATGGGCGAAGAGCGAGGCGCCGGCCAACTGGGTCAGCCAGAGCAAAGTCTGGGACCGCCCGGCAGCATGCTGATTGCGATACAGGGCCCAGAAGCGCACCAGAACCCAGATCACCATGGCCATATAGCCGTAATAGAGCAGGTGAGAGCCGACGGTGAAGGCTGTCTGCTCGGCGGGGCTGAGATTGGCGCTCGAAGTCTCACCGGCGCTCAGATGCAGTTGATCACCGGGCAGCGCCAGCCAGAGAGCGATCGCCATGGGAATGAGATGCAGGGCGTCACGCGCTCTTAGCCGGAAATCGGCATAGCAGGACGCCAGAAAGAAGCCGAGGAACACCGGCATCTGCAGCTTGCCCAGAGCCAGGCGCAGGGCGTTCGACCAATGCGCCTGGTTGCTGGCGTCCACCCATAGCCAGCCGCTCAGCTCAATCGCGGTGAGCAACAGGAACGCCGCCAGAAAGCGGTTCGGCAAGGTTCTCGGATTGGGCGCCAGCACCAGAAAGCAAGCCAGCAATACGCACATGAACCCGGTCAGGATGGACATGACCGCAAAGAAATTGGTCAGCGTGATCTCTATGACCCGTCTCCTAGGCTATGGGGGTCAGCGTTCGCGCTGAGGCGCGCGGCATGCAAACGGCCGCTCAAAACCCCTCAAAACGGGCGATCTCGTCCACAGAGGCGCGTTTGGCGCGCAGCTTGTTGACCGGCGCGTCAGGGTCGGCATGGCCTAAAGCCATGCCGCAATAGACCTGGTCGGGGCTTTCAACGCCCAGCGCCTCGCCGACGGTTTTGCAATGGGGCGTCCAGGCTTCCTGAAAACAGGTGGCGAGGCCGCGTTCTTGCGCGGCAAGGGCGAGGCTCATCATGAACATGCCCAGATGCGCCCATTGATTGGGGTTCATCCGTTCGTCGATCACAAAGAACAAACCCACCGGCGCGCCGAAGAACTGATAATTCTGCATCAGCCAGTTCAGTCGCGCGGCCTTGTCCTCACGCGGCACGCCCATGAGCGCGTACATGTCCTCGCCCAGCTCATAGCGGCGGCTGCGATAAGGCTCCCACAGTTTTTCGGGATAGACGGGGAAGGCGGCTTCATCGTCGAACGGGTTTTCAGCCAGTTTCTTGGACACGGCGTCGATCACGCGCTGACGCGCTTCGCCGGCCACGACGACCACTTTCCAGGGCTGCAGATTGCCGCCTGATGCAGCAAAGCGCGCATCGTCCAGCACGGCGCGCAATTCGTCCTCTGACACCGGCGTGTCGAGAAAGGCGCGCGTGGAAATGCGCTTATGCAGCGCGTCTTTGACCGAAAGGCTCATGAACTCTCCCCTGAGTATTTTTTACAAGGGAGCGCGAAACCTGTCGGCCTGTCCAGTCAGATTGAAAGCTGCAATCAGATCGAGAAGCTGGTTCCGCAGCCGCAGGCGGCCGTAGCGTTGGGGTTCTTGATCTGAAAGCTCGCGCCGATCAGCTCGTCCACATAATCAATCACCGAGCCGTCCAGAAACTCAACGCTCATCGGGTCAATCAATACCGTGGCGCCGTTGCGTTCGATGCGCATGTCGTCGTCATTGGCGGTGTCGGTCAGATCATATTTGTAGGAAAAGCCCGAACAGCCTCCGCCCTCCACGGACAGGCGCAGATAGCGGGCGTCCGATTGCGCCGTGATGATCTGGTTGATCTGGGCGGCTGCGGAGTCCGACAGCGAGATATCGGCGATGTTGGCGGCTGTGGTCATGAGCGTCTGACTTTCAACGTCTGGCGTTAAGGCCTCGCATCAGTATATGGACGTTCCTGACGCCTGAAAAAAGACCTCAACCGACAATGGAGCAGGAGATGGCCCAGATGCGCGCTTCTTATGCCTGCGATCCGGCGAAAAGCCGCGGCCGCCATCACCCCCAGCCTGAAAGCGCCATGCGAAGCGCGTTCCAGCGTGATCGCGACCGGATCATCCATTCCAGCGCTTTCCGCCGGCTCAAGGAAAAGACGCAAGTTTTCGTCGCCCATGAAGGCGACGCCTACCGTACCCGCCTGACCCATTCGCTGGAAGTGTCCCAGATCGCCCGGACGCTGGCGCGGGCGTTGAACGTGGATGAAGATCTGGCCGAAGCCAGCGCCCTGGCCCACGATCTGGGGCATCCGCCGTTTGGCCATTCTGGCGAGGACGCCTTGTCGGAATCCATGACGGATTTCGGCGGCTTTGATCATAACGCCCAGACCCTGCGCGTGGTGACCAAGCTTGAAACCCGCTACCCCGAGTTTGAAGGCCTGAACCTCGCCTGGGAGACGCTGGAAGGCGTCGTGAAACATAACGGCCCGCTGATGCGTGCGGGTGATGACCCCAAAGTGCTGCCCTGGGGCTTCCGCGCCTATCCGGGCTGGCAGGCGCTGGAGCTTCACACCCATGCCGGGGTGGAGGGCCAGATCGCGGCGCTGTCAGACGACATCGCCTATAATAATCACGATATTGATGACGGCCTGCGCTCAGGGATTCTCAAGATCGAGCAGCTGATGGATCTGCCGCTGGTGGGTCAGGTCTTCCGGCGTTGCCGCGAACGCTATCCTGATATTTCAGAGAACATCCTGATCCATGAAGCCGTGCGCGAGATGATCGGCCTGATGGTGGCGGATGTTCTTGAAGAGAGCCGGCGGCGTCTTGAAGAGAGCGGCGCGGACAGCCCTGACGCCGTGCGCAGCCTGGATCAGCCCGTGGTGGCGTTCTCAGACGGCATGACGGAAAGCCTCGCGGCCGTGCGGCGGTTCCTGTATGCGAACATGTATCTGCATTACAAAGTCAAGCGGATGAAAGAGAAGGGGAAAATGGTCGTCCGAGACCTGTTTTCCGCCTTCCTGTCTGACCCCATGTTGTTGCCGACCGAACTGCAGCGAGAGGCCAGCGGAGCGGGTGCGGAAGCGACAGCGCGTGTGGTGTGCGATTACATCGCCGGGATGACGGATCGCTACGCCATTGAGGAGCATCGCAAGCTCTTCCACGTGGAGGGGTGGGGCTAAGCCCGCCAGACTGTGGAAAATCTCTGCGCACAGGGCGACTCTGCGTCAAAGCTGTTGCTATGGTTTACGCTGCTGTTCGCCGCCGAATCACGGTGGCGCTGACCGGTGTGGAACGTGAGATGACCGACGACGACACCCGTTACGGGGCCTATGCCCCGCCGCCTGATGACTATGACACCTATGATGCGCGTGAAGACGAGCAGGACCGCCGCGGTTGGCTGTTCCTGGGCGCCTCGGCGGTGGTGTTCATCCTCTTTGTGGCGGTGGTGTACAACACCTTCCAGCTGGGCGTGCGCGAGCGCGGCGAGAACCCGGTGATCACCGCCGACGCCGAGCCCTATCGCGTGGCGCCTGAAGATCCCGGCGGCTATGAAGCGCCGGATCAGGACCTCTCGGCCTATGAACTCCGCGAAGGCGAAAGCGATCCGGCTGAAACCGAAACGCCGCCTGCGCGCACGGTGTCCGAAGAGCCTGTGACCCAACAACCCGCACCTGAAGTCGAGATGCCCGCCCTTCAGGTGGAGACCGCCAGCGCGGACGCGCTGGATGAACCCGCCGAGCGAGCGCCAGACCCTGAGCCTGAACCTGAACCGGCCCGCACCGAACCTGCACGCCCGGACCCGGCGCCGGCTCAACCCGCCCCGGCCCGGACCGAGCCCCGGACCCAAACCGCTGCGCAGACCGAAGGCGCCTATGTGGCCCAGATCGGCGCGTTCCGCTCTCGCGAAGACGCGGAAGCAGGGTGGGTGGCGTTCACCAGCCGGTTCTCTGATCTGGCCATCGGGCATGCGCCTGACATACAGCGCGCGGATCTGGGCGATCGCGGCGTCTTCCACCGCTTGCGGGTCGCAGCCTTCACCAGCCGTGAGGACGCGGCGCAATTCTGCGCCTCGCTGGACGCCCGCGGTCAGGCTTGCCTGGTGGCGCGCCGATGAGCATAAGCGCGGCGCTGTACGGGCTGGACGGGGAGACTCTGACGCCGGACGAGAAAGCCTTTTTCCGCGACAGCGATCCGTGGGGCTTCATCGTGTTCGCTCGCAATGTGGACACGCCCAAACAGGTGCGCCGGCTGACCGGCGCGCTTCGTGAAGCGGTGGGCCGCGAGGCGCCTGTGTTTATCGATCAGGAAGGCGGCCGGGTGCAGCGTCTGCGTCCACCGCATTGGCGCGCTGCGCCGCCCGCGCGCATCTTCGGTGAGCTTTACGATCGTGAGCCTGAGCTGGCGCTTGAGGCGGTTCGGCTGAATCATCAGCTTCTGGGCGCCGAGTTGATTGCGCTCGGGATCGATGTGGATTTTGCGCCGTGCGCGGACCTCTCCGTGCCGGGCGCCCATGACGTGATCGGTGATCGCGCCTTTCACACCGAGCCCGAGCCTATCGCCCAGATGAGCACGGCGGCGCTGGACGGCTTGCTCGATCAGGGCGTTCTGGGGGTGATCAAGCATTTGCCCGGTCATGGCCGCGCGGCGGCGGACAGCCATCTGGAATTGCCGGTGGTGACGACCGACGCTGAAACGCTGGCCACGCGCGATTTCGCCGCCTTCAAGGGCATTGAAGGCGCGCTGATGGCGATGACCGCCCATGTGGTCTACGCGTCCATCGATAGCGAACATACCGCCACCCAATCGCGCGATGTGGTGGACGGCGTCATTCGCGGCGCCATCGACTTTGACGGGCTGCTCATGACGGATGATCTGTCCATGCAAGCGCTTGAGGGCTCTTTGCAGCAACGTGGCGAGCGGGCGCTCGCGGCGGGCTGTGAACTGTTGATGCATTGCAACGGCAAGATGTCGGAGATGGTTGAGGTGGCGCATGCCGCCCCGGCGCTGGGCGGTCACGCCGCCGAGCGCGCCGGACGCGCCCTGGATGCGCGCCACAGCCCGAATGTCTTTGACGCCGAGGATGGCGTGAAACGCCTCAAGGCTCTGTTTGACCAAGGGGGCGTGCCGCTGGCGTCATGACCGACCTGTTTGACGGTTTCGAGGAGGATGAAGATTTCTCCGCCGCCAAGGAGGCCGGCGCGACCGAAGCGCTGATTCTCGATATCGGGGGCTGGGAAGGCCCGCTGCACCTGCTGCTGGCGCTGGCGCGCAAGAACAAGGTCGATCTCGCCGTCATCTCCATGGTCGAGCTGGCCGATCAGTATCTGGTCTTCATCAACAAGGCGCGCACGCACAGGCTCGACATCGCGGCGGAATACCTCGTGATGGCGGCCTGGCTGACCTATCTCAAATCCCGGCTTTTGTTACCGAAACCACGCCCGGCCGATGACGAGCCCGAACCTGAGGTGATGGCGGCCGCGCTGGCCTTTCGCCTCAGCCGGCTGGAGGCCATGCGCGCGGCGGGCGATGCCTTGTTTGTGCGCTCGCTCAAGGGACGGGACGTCTTCACGCGGGGCGCGCCTGAGGGCGTCCGCTCGATCCGCACGCCGCTTTACGAGGCGGAGCTCTACGATCTTCTGAAGGCCTACGCCACGCGGCGCGAGCGCGAGGCCTTCGCCACCTATCAGCCCAAGTCGCCGAATGTTTACGGGCTGGAGCAGGCGCGCAAACGCCTCACCCATGTGACGCGGGGGCTGACGGGCTGGGCGCGGCTGGATGAGCTGCTGCCGGATGAAGACGAGCTTGGGTATGACGCGCCCAGTTCAGATTCTGTCTTGGCCTCGTCGCTTCTGGCGGCGCTTGAGATCACCAAGCATGGCGAGCTGCGGCTGAGGCAGGACGAGACCTATGCCCCGATCTGGATGCGGCATGTGGCGGAAGCGGCCGGGCTGTCCTTGAGCGAGGAGGGCGGTGAGCATGGCTGAAGACGATAACGACCCGATCGCCGAAGCGATCAAGGCGCTGCGCGCCCAGGCCCAGGCGATTCCCGCCGGAGACGCCGGACCGCCTGGCGTCCGGCTGGCGATTGATAACGAGCCGGAATTGCTGCGCATCGTGGAAGCGCTGCTGTTCGCCGCCTCCGAGCCGCTTGATCTCGACACCTTGCGCGCGCGTCTGCCGGACGACACTGACGTGCGCGGCCTGATCAATGCGCTGCAGGCCAAATACGCCGATGCGGGGGTGAACCTTGTGGAAGTGGGCGGGCGCTGGCGGTTTCAGACCGCTGAAGACTTGGGATGGCTTTTGCGCACTGAGCGCGAAGAGCCGCGCAAGCTGTCGCAGGCTGCGCTCGAAACCCTCGCCATCATCGCCTATCACCAGCCGGTCACCCGCGCTGAGATCGAAGAGATTCGCGGCGTGGCGGTGTCACGCGGCACGCTCGACCAATTGCTGGAAATGAAGTGGATTCGCCTGCGCGGGCGTCGGCGTACGCCGGGGCGCCCTGTCACCTATGGCGTGACGGACGCGTTCATGGATTATTTCGGACTGGCGAACCTGTCGGATCTGCCCGGCGTCTCGGACCTCAAAGCGGCGGGGCTGCTCTCCAGCCGCCTGCCGCCGGACTTCTCCATTCCGTCCGCAGGCCATGTGTTGCCTGATGCGGACGAGGATCTGTTCAGCGAGGATGAAGCCGCCCAGTTCCATATGGATTTTCTGGAAGGCGACGAGCCTGAGGACTGACGGTGCGTGTCACTGAAATGTCGAGCCGTAGCTGACGGGGTGATTGGACCCCGGCGCTTATATCCTCTAGTGAAGTGAGAACTGAGCGCCCCGCGCGGCCTGCCGCGTTCAGCGTATCAGACAGTGTTTGCAAGGAGAGCGTCTCATGGGTGCGCATTGGACCGGCATTCTGATCGTTGTCGTTCTGCTGGTGCTGCTGTTTGGCGGCCGGGGCAAGATTTCGGGCCTGATGGGCGATCTGGCCAAGGGCGTCACCGAGTTCCGCAAGGGCTTGCGCGATGATGGCGACAAGGACGATGAGAAATCCTCGTCGAACTCCGCCTCCGCAGCCCTTGAGGAGGGTGGCGCGCAGGATGGCCAGTCCACCCGCGAGGACGAGCGCACCGGAGGCTAGGCCATGAACCCGGCCTTTGGTTTTCAGGAGCTGATCGTCATCGTCATTCTGGCGCTGGTGGTGGTGGGTCCCAAGGACTTGCCCCTCATGGTGCGCCGGGTCGGCAAGATGATCGGCCAGATCCGCGCCACGGCGCGCGAGTTCCAACGCAGTTTTGACGAGCTGGGCCGCGAGGCGGAGCTCGCCGAATTGCGCAAGGAAATCAGTTCGCTCAAATCCAATAATCCGATCAAGGATATCGAACGCGAATTCCTGGAAACCGATACGGAGATGATGCGCGATATGGAGGGCCGTCCCCATCCGCGCACGGCCCGCCCGATGGCGGACCCGAAGCCTCAGCCGGGTGAAGCCCTGGCTCCGGATCCTGAGGCTCCTGACGCTTCTGATATTCCTGAGCCGTCTGACGCCAAATCCACCAAGACCGGAGAGGGGTGATGGATTCGCCCCAGCTTGAGCATGACGACGAGGTGGAGTCCTCGCGCGCGCCGCTGATGGCGCATCTCGAGGAATTGCGCGACCGGCTGATCTGGTCCTTGGCCGCTGTGGTCGTGGGCTTTGCCATCTGTTTCGTGTTCGCAGAATGGATCTACAATGTGCTTCTGGTGCCGTTTGAAGACGCGGCGCGTCAGGTGCGCGGCGACGCGCTGGACCTGCAGCTGATCTTCACCGCGCCACTGGAATTCTTCTTCGTCAAACTCAAGCTCGCCCTGTTCGGCGCAATTGTTCTGGCGTTTCCGGTGCTCGCCTATCAGGTCTGGGCGTTTGTGCGGCCGGGCCTGTACAAGAATGAACGCCTCGCCTTTGCGCCGTTTCTGCTGGCTTCGCCGCTGCTGTTCGCGGCGGGGATGGCGTTCGTCTATTATGTCATCCTGCCCTTCGTGATGAGCTTTGCTCTGGGCCAGGAGCAGATCGGGCAGGAGGGACGCGCCAGCATCCAGCTTCTGACCCGGGTGTCGGAATATCTCAATCTGGTCACCACGCTGGCGCTGGCCTTCGGGATCAGTTTCCAGCTTCCGGTCTTGTTGTCGCTTCTGGGCAAGGCCGGGATCATCACCTCGGGTGATCTGATCCGGTTCTGGAAATTCGCCCTGGTGGGCATCGCCGCCTTCGCCGCTTTCGTGACGCCGCCCGACCCGATCAGCCAGCTCTTCCTGGCGGGGGCCATGTTCGGGCTGTACGGCCTGTCGATCCTGGCGGTGAAGCTGGTCGAGCGCAAACCGGACGAAGACGACGCCTGACGGCGGCTTGCTCGCGGTGTAAACTGCGCACGCACATCCATTTGAAGTGTGGACGATGGAAGCCTGCGCGAGTATCACGCGGGTTCCATTTCACCGTTCGACCTTTGAGTTTTTATCATGCATGACATCCGTCTGATCCGCGACGAGCCGGCGGCTTTTGACGCCGCCATGGCTCTGCGCGGCGTGGAGCCGCAAGCCCAGCGCCTGATTGATCTGGACGCGCGCCGCCGTGAAGCGACCTCGCGCCTTCAGGAGATCGAGACCGAGCGCAACTCAAAGTCCAAGGAGATCGGCAAGGCGAAAGCCCAGGGCGATGAAGACCGCTTCAACGCGCTGCGCTCTGAGGTGGAGAGCCTCAAATCGGAAATGGAGCGCCTGTCTGAAGAGGCCCGCACCGCAGAAGAAGTGCTCAACCAGCATCTCGCCGCGCTGCCCAACCGTCCCGCCGAGGACGTGCCCGAGGGCAAGGATGAGAGCGAGAACGAGGAAGTGCGCGGCTGGGGCGAGCCTCGCGAGTTTGATTTTGACGTCGCCGACCATGTGACTGTGGGCGAGCGTCTGGGCCTTGATTTCGAGCGCGCCGCCGCGATGTCAGGCGCGCGTTTTGCCGTGCTGCAAGGTCCGCTGGCGCGGCTGGAGCGGGCGCTGGGTCAGTTCATGCTCGACCTTCAGACGACCGAAAACGACTATCGCGAAACGTCCGTGCCTTACATGGTGCGCGATGACGCCCTGTTCGGCACGGGCCAGTTGCCCAAATTCGCCGAAGACCTGTTCCGCACCACGGATGACCGTTGGCTTATCCCGACTGCGGAAGTGCCCCTGACCAATCTGGTGCGCGATTCCATCCACGCGGAAGCCAGCTTCCCGATCCGCATGACGGCGCTGACGCCGTGCTTCCGGTCTGAAGCGGGCTCGGCGGGGCGCGACACGCGCGGCCTGATCCGCATGCACCAGTTCCTGAAGGTGGAGCTGGTGTCGATCACCACGCCCGAGCAGTCTGAAGACGAGCTCGAGCGCATGACCCAGTGCGCCGAGATGGTGCTGCGCCGTCTGGAATTGCCCTACCGGGTGATGAAGCTTTGCACCGGCGATATGGGCTTCTCCGCGCGCCGCACCTACGACCTTGAAGTCTGGATGCCCAGCCAGAACACCTATCGCGAGATCAGCTCGTGCTCGACTTGCGGTGATTTCCAGGCGCGCCGGATGAATGCGCGCTACCGCAAGGAGGGCGAGAAGAAGCCTGACTTCCTGCATACGCTCAATGGTTCGGGCCTGGCGGTGGGCCGGGCGCTGGTCGCGATCCTTGAAAACCATCAGCAAGCTGACGGCTCGGTGCGCATCCCTGAAGCGCTGCAGCCCTATATGGGCGGCCTCGAGGTCATCGAGCCATGAGCGGACCCCGCATCCTGCTCGTCAATGACGACGGCATCCATGCGCCAGGTCTGAAAGTGCTGGAAGAGATCGCGCGCACCGTCTCTGACGATGTATGGGTTGTGGCGCCGGCGGACGAGCAATCAGGCATGGGCCGCGCCCTGACGCTGAACGCGCCGCTGCGGGTCGAGCAATTTGACGATCAACGCTTTTCCGTGTCCGGCACGCCGACCGATTGCGTGCATATGGCCATGGACATCCTGATGAAGGATGGGCGTCCTGACTTGTTGTTGTCGGGCGTGAATTCGGGCCAGAACATCGCCGACGACGTGACCATGTCCGGCACGGTCGCGGCGGCCATGCACGGTATTCAGATGGGCGTGCGCTCCATCGCCCTGTCGCAAGCTTATGGCTTTGAAGGGCGGGACAAGATCCGCTGGGAAACCGCGAGCGCGCATGGCCCGCGTGTCCTCAAGGCCCTGCTGGACACGCCCTGGAGCCAGAACACGCTGCTCAATGTGAATTTCCCCGACCGGGCGCCCGATCAGGTGGCCGGCTCTGAAGTCACCGTTCAGGGCAAGCGAGACCAGGCCGTGCTGCGCGCCGATGAGCGCATGGATCTGCGCGGGCGGGCCTATTACTGGCTCGGCTTCAACGGCAAGCTGTCTGACCCGGCCGTGGGAACGGATTTGCGCGCGGTGTATGAGGGGCGGATCTCGATCACGCCGCTGCACCTGGACCTGACCAATTATGACGCCCGCACCCGCCTGAAAGACGCGCTCGGAGAGATGCTGAACCCATGACCGGCATGCCCGACACACGCATGATCCAGCTCGTGATGGCGCTGCGTCGGGCGGGCGTCTCCGACAAGCAGGTGCTGATGGCGATCGAGCGCACGCCGCGTGAGATCTTCGTGCCTGAGGGGTTCGCGGATCAGGCGTTCGAAAACCGGCCTTTGCCGATTGATTGCGGTCAGACCATCTCCCAACCCTTCGTGGTGGCGGCGATGACCGAAGCGCTCAAGCTGGACGATCGCTGCAAGGTGCTCGAGATCGGCACAGGCTCTGGCTATCAGGCTGCTGTGCTGGCGCGTCTGGCGCGCCGCGTCTACACGGTCGAGCGCTATCGCACCCTGGCCAAGGAAGCCGAAGCGCGATTCAACGCCTTGCGCCTCTCCAATATCGTGACACGCATCGGGGATGGCTCGCTGGGCTGGCCCGAACAGGCGCCGTTTGACCGCATCATCGTCACCGCCGCCGCGGCGGCCCGACCCGATACCTTGCTCGATCAGCTCAAGCCCGGCGGGATCTGCGTCGCGCCGGTGCAGAACGGAAGTGTTCAGACCCTCATGCGCTATGACAAGTCTGAAGACGGTGAAGTGACGGAAACCGCGTTGTTTGACGTGCGCTTCGTGCCGCTGGTGCCGGGCGAGGCCAGGGCGCTTTAAGAGTTTCCAGAGAACGAACTCCGATTTCTCCATTGCATGTGTTAAGATCGCCTCACTGGGGAAAGCTGTCGGGTTTATCCCGCGGTCACACAAGGAGCTCACTATGAAACTTTCCGCTGCATTGACGGCATTGAGCGCTTCGCTTGTCATGACTGGCGCCGCGCTGTCTCAATCTGACGCTATGGATGAAACGCCTTTCATGCCTGAGGGCTACGAGTTGACGGGCGAAAGCCGTTCCTGCCTTTCTCTGACGCGTATCGACACAATCGACACGGTCAATGAGAGCGCTTGGCTCGTGACCACGAAAAACCGCGACACCTATCTGACCCGTGTTGGCCGCGGCTGTCGTTCAGCGACGCGCCCGTTCACCTATATCAGCTATAGCGTGCCGGGCGCTCAGCTCTGCCAGGGCGAGATTGTGCGTGTGATGGACCAGGGTTCGAACACGGTCGTGGGCAGCTGCAGCATCGGTGAATTCGAGGAATTGGCTCAGCTGCCGGAAGACGCGAGCTAAAGTCAACACACGGTTAACGCTCATCCGCCATTCTGCCGGAACAGAGTTCATGGCAGGACGGGGTGAATGCGCCCTATGATGCGCACACGTGTATTGGGACTGGGCGTAGCGGTGATATTGTCCGCTTGCGCAGCGCCTTTGCGCGCGCCTGCTCCTATCGAACATGGGTCGGGCGCATCGGCGCGTGCGACGGCCAGCTGCGGCCGCAGCGTCACCGTGCGCCCCGGCGACACGCTGTTCGCCATTGCTCAACGGTGCGGCGCCTCTGTGGCGGACCTGGCGGCGGAGAACAATCTGCGCGAACCGTACCCTCTGCGCACCGGGCAGAGCCTGCGTTTGCCAGGACCGTCCGTCTATACCGTGCGTCGGGGGGACAATCTGTACCGGATTGCCCTGGCGCACGGCATGAGCACGGACGAGCTGGCGCAGATGAACGGTCTGCGCCGTCCCTATACGATCTATCCGGGGCAGGACCTCTCTGTCAGAGGGCCGGCTCGGTCTGTGGCGCAGGCCCGGCCGCCGGTCGCAAACAGCGGTTCCACTGCGCGGTCCGATCCGCCGCCGCGCCGAGCCAGTGCGCCGCCTCAGGCCTCCACCGCCAATGCGCCCAGCTTCCAATGGCCGCTGCAAGGCCAGATCATCACCCCTTATGGCGGCGCAGAGGGCAGCCGGATCGACGGCATTCGCATCGCGGCGCGCCTGGGTGACCCGGTTCGCGCCGCTGCGGACGGCGAGGTTGTTTACGCCGGCAATGAGCTGCAGGGCTATGGCGAGCTTGTGCTGGTCCGTCACGCCAACAACTGGGTGACGGCCTATGGCCTCAATTCGATTTTGCGTGTCAGCGTGGGCGATCGGGTCACGGCCGGTCAGCACATCGCTGATGCAGGGGCGTCGGGCTCTGAGACCCGCACGGCGCTTCATTTCGAGGTGCGGCGCGGCGTCAGTCCGGTCGATCCGATGCAGGTTTTGCCCGCAAGATAGCGCCTGACTGAGTAAATCAGGTGACGACATACCGCCGGGTCTTGTTGCATGCGGCGCGGACACCGATATATTCCGGCAACCTTAATCGCTCGTTTTTACCGGAGCCGCCATGTTTTCCGCGACTGACTCTGTCTTCCTCGCCACCGCCGCCGCTTCTGGCGCACAGGGCGGGCTCGTGCCCATGCTCATGCAGTTCGCCCCGTTCATCCTGATCTTCGTGGTCTTCTACTTCCTGCTGATCCGTCCGCAGCAGCAGAAAGCCAAAGCGCATCGTGAGATGGTCGAAGGCCTGCGCAAAGGCGATGAAGTCGTCACCTCCGGCGGCATGATCGGCAAAGTGACGCGTGTCGCTGACGCCGAAGCCACCGTCGAACTCGCCGAAGGCGTCCGGGTCAAAGTGCTCAAGCACACGATCATGGAAGTGCGCACGCGCACCGAGCCGGCCAATGACGCCGCCGACGCCAAGTCTTCCGACTAAGGCCTGACTGACATTCCGGCGTCGGGCTCTCGGCCCGGCGTCGCCGGACGCTTGAGAGCCCCATGCTGTATTTCGCTCCCTGGAAGACGACGGTCGTCACCCTCGTCATCCTGATCGGCCTTCTGTTCACCCTGCCCAATTTCGTGCCTGAGAGCGTCCGTCTGGACGCCAACGGCGAACCCAAGGGCGTCTTTACGGTTCTGCCGCACAAGACGATCAATCTGGGTCTCGATTTGCGCGGGGGCTCCCATCTGGTTTTCCAGGTGGATATGGAGGAAGTCCGGCAGGAGCGGCTGGAGAACCTGCAAGATGATGCCCGCAGCGCGCTGCGTGAAGATCCGCCCATCCTGATCGCCGGCTCGCCGGCGGTCGTGGAAGGCCAGGTCATCGTTCGCTTGTCACGTCCGGAAGACATGGACCGCGCTCTGGAGCGTCTGGAAGAGCTCAACGAGCCGATCACCACCGCCACGGGCGGGCAGGGCATGACCCAGACCCTGACCATCAACCAGGGCGATGACGACCGCACGATCCGTCTGGGCATCACCGAAGCCGCGCTGGACGCCGTGCGTCAGCGCACCGTCACCCAGTCCATCGAGGTCATCCGTCGCCGGGTGGACTCCACCGGCACCACCGAGCCCAATATCGCCCGTCAGGGCGAGGACCGGGTTCTCGTTCAGGTGCCGGGCGAAAGCGATCCGCAACGCATTATCGACCTGGTGGGCACCACGGCGCGTCTGACCTTCCACATGGTGGAGGAGGGGATCACCATCAATCCTGACGGAACGGGCCGCACGCCCCCCGGCGTCATGATCCTGCCGTCCGAACGTTCGGGCGAGCCCTATCTGGCCGTTCAGCGCCGCGCGCTGGTCACTGGCGAGCAGCTGGTGAACGCCGGTCAGGCGTTCGATCAGAACGGCCAGCCTGCCGTGAGCTTCCGCTTCAACACCTCCGGCGCCCGTTCTTTCGCGGAAGCGACGACCCAGAACCGGGGGCGTCGCTTCGCCATCGTGCTCGATGACACCATCATCTCCGCTCCGGTGATCCGCAGCGCCATCACCGGCGGCTCGGGCATCATCGAGGGCGGCTTTACGCTGCAATCGGCGACTGATTTGTCCAACATGCTCAACGCCGGCGCCCTGCCGGCGCGCCTGACCCCGGTGGAGCAACGCACCGTCACCGCGAGCCTGGGCGCTGACTCCGTCGCGCGCGGCGAGACGGCGGTACTGATCGGCTTCGGCCTGGTGATCGTGTTCATGGCGCTCGCCTACGGCTTCTTCGGCATTGTTTCGACCATGGCGCTGCTGGCGAACATCTTGTTGCTGCTGGGCGCGCTGTCCGGGCTTCAGGCGACGCTGACCTTGCCGGGCATCGCCGGGATCGTGCTGACCATCGGCATGGCGGTGGACGCCAATGTGCTGATCTTTGAACGGGTCAGGGAGGAGTACCGATTGGGACGAACAGTGACCACGGCCTTCGAAGCCGGGTATTCGCGCGCCCTGTCGGCCATTCTGGACGCAAACATCACCACCCTGATCGCAGCGTCGGTTCTGTACATGCTGGGTGCGGGTCCTGTGCGCGGCTTCGCCGTGACGCTGGGCATCGGCATCCTGACCTCGGTCTTCACCGCTTTTGTGTTCTCACGTCTTCTGATTTCGACCTGGCTGCGTATGGCCCGGCCGAAATCTCTGGCCATGTAAGGGGAGGCGATCATGTCGCTTGCACTCGTCCGCCTCATTCCCACAGACACCGCAGTGCCTTTCATCAAGGCGCGCCTGGTCGCGTTTTTTATCTCGGTGGCGCTGATCCTGGGGTCTATTACAGCTTTCGCGACGCTGGGACTCAATTTCGGCATTGATTTTCGAGGCGGCACCGCCATCGAAGTGAAAACCCAAGGCCCTGCCGACACTGGCGCGCTGCGCGAAGTCCTGTCGGGTCTGGATCTGGGTGATGTCCAGGTTCAGGGCTTTGGCGCTGAAGACGAGGCTCTGGTGCGCGTGGGGCTGGTTTCCTCCGAGCGTGTGAACGAGATCGAGGGCTATACCGTCGCCAATGACGCTGAAGCGCAACAGGCGGTTCGCCAGATGGTGTCCCTCGCGCTTGAAGAGGCGTTTCCGGGCATCGTCTTTCAGAAAACTGAATCCCTGAGCCCGCAAGTCTCGGGCGAACTGGTGGTCGCCGGCGCGACGTCTATCGGCGTCGCCCTGTTCTTGATGCTGATCTACATCTGGTTCCGGTTCGAATGGCAGTATTCGGTGGGCGCCGTGCTGGCGCTGATCCATGACGTGATCGCGACCATTGGTTTCTTCGCCATCACCCAGCTTGAATTCAACCTGTCCACCATCGCCGCGATCCTGACGATTGTGGGCTATTCGATGAACGACACCGTGATCGTCTATGACCGGATCCGCGAGGACTTCCGAAAGTTCAAGACGCGTCCCACCGTGGACGTGCTCAATGGCGCCATCAACTCCACCCTGTCGCGCACCATCCTGACCTCGGGCACCACCCTGATCGCCATCGTCGCCATGGCGGTGATTGGCGGCCCTGCACTCGAAGGCTTCGCGCTGGCGTTGATCTGGGGCGTGGGCGTGGGCACCTATTCGTCAATCTTCGTGGCGGCGCCGCTTCTGACCCTGACCGGGGTGAAGCGTGAGGCCAATGAAGACGGTAATGGGGGCGCCCTTGCCCCGTAACGCATCCGGGGCCGGCTTGCCGCCAATCGACGCGTTTGGGGATGGCGGTTTTCGCATTGCCGGGGTGCGCAAGGACGGCGCGACCTTGATCGTGGACGGCGCTGCGCGCGCCTGGTCAATGACCGGCGACACGCTGGAGCTTGCAGACCTGCAGATCTTTCTCAACGCTGCGACCCGTCCGGACATGCTGATCCTGGGCGTGGGGGAGCGCCTGGTGCATCCCCCCGCCAGCATTCGCAAAGCGTTTCGCGAGGCCGGTGTTGGGCTGGAAGTCATGGATACGGCGACCGCCTGCCGGACCTATAACCTTCTGGCGGGCGAAGGGCGCAATGTAGCGGCGGCCCTAATACCGGTTTAAGCAATCTTAAGCATGTGTGCTTTTTCATTGGTCATGCTTATGCCGCAGGCGAATGTCGCTTTTGAAGGCTTTAAGAAGACCGGTTGAAATGAAGCCAGCTGTTCCTGAATTCCAAATAATTGAAAAAACAATCAACAATAAAATCAGTTACACAGGGCTTGTAGGCGCGAGCCTGCAGCCTCTGCTCGGCAAGGCCATCGCTGACTACAAGCGCAAGATCAATCAACATTCCATTTTGATTGTCGATTACCGCAAGGGCGACCCGGTCGTAAAACCTCAAGATCTCAGTGATCTGCTTGATGAAGTCGGTGACGCCTGGTCAATCCCCGAACGCATTGTGTATCTGTACAATGAGAGCAATCGCATGCGGACGGCGCATTTCAGCAAGCTGGTCCTCAATCGCGGCGGCAATGTCGTTGCTGTTTCAAGCTGGCGGGAAGCGGCTGAGACTCTGGGCGTGGAGCTGGGCGATGACCCGCTCGATGCGCTCGACTTCGTCCCCGCCCCTCAGGATTCCGATGGCACGGCGCCATAAACCAGCTGATCGAAAACGGCGCGTGCGCCGATCGTATCAGGCGTGGTCGGGCCCGGTTGCTCCTGGCTCATAATAACGGCGACGACGCCGGTGCTTGGGCTGACGAAGAATTCCGTGTCGAAATAGCCTGACCAGCCAAAATCACCCTGCGCGCGCACCGGGTGCGCGCCGGGACCGTCATAGATGACGCCCACGCCATAGCCATATCCCAGATCCATGGAATCCATACGATCCGGCATGCGGTCCGCCTGGACGTGAGCGGTGCGCATGGCGGCGACGGTGTCCGCCGAAAGCAATCGGGCGCCTTCCAGCGCCCCGCCATTGGCCAGCATTTGTGCAAACCGGATATAATCATTTGCGGTGGAGAACAGCCCGGCGCCGCCCGCTTCAAAGGCCGCCACGCTGACCGCGTCATCCGCGCTTGCAACGCGTGTCAGCAGGCCGTCCTCGCCATGGGTGTACACCGCAGCCAGACGATCATGCTGATCCTCGCGCAGGAAAAACGTGGTGTCCTCCATACCCAGAGGCTGGAAGATGCGCGCTTGCGTGAAGTCTTCAAGGCTTTGCCCGGAGGCCACAGCCACGAGATGGCCCAGAACATCGCTGGCGTAAGAGTAGAACCAGGCGGAGCCGGGCTGGAAATAGAGCGGCAATCCCGCCAGCGTCTCCATCCGGCTGTCCATGTCGCCCTCGGCGGCGTAAATGTCGTTTCCGATGTAGAGCGCGCCCAGGTTGGACTGATAATCAAACAGATAGCCTAGCCCCGACGTGTGGGTGAGCAGGTCTTCAACGGTGATCGGGCGGTCGGCCTCAGTCGTGGGGATTTCGTAGCTCTCATCTCTTTGTACAGAGGTGGCGACGCGCACATTTGCAAAGGCGGGGATATAGTCGCTGACCGGATCGTCCAGCGCGATGACGCCGTCTTCAATGAGCATCAGGGCTGCGACGGCCGTCACCGGTTTGGTCATGGACGCGATGCGCACGAGCGTATCCGCCGTCATGGGGCGCTGGTCTTCCAGATCGGCGTATCCGGCGCTGGCGGTGTGCAAGATCTCGC
>TARA_R100000306_G_scaffold26764_1_pt1 | contig 18895 bp, 18 predicted proteins | sample TARA_R100000306 | Tara Oceans TARA_R100000306 (sample SAMEA2620824) | marine metagenome | biome: marine biome (ENVO:00000447); feature: mesopelagic zone (ENVO:00000213); material: "saline water (ENVO:00002010), including plankton (ENVO:xxxxxxxx)" | depth 1000 m | reverse complement strand
AGAAATTCCCCAAAGGTATTCAGCTGAAAAGTCAGCTCTAAAATAATCGGGAAGTCGCTCATTGTTTGGAGTATCATATTGTATAGCATCTTGACCATTTACTTCAATAATTTCCTCACCAAGAACAGGAATGTTATATGGTTTTCCACTATGCCAATTGATGCCTAAAGCCAGTTTAAACCTGTTTAAAGAATATGAACCAGCAACGGTTGCTGAATGCCGAATATCAATATTGTTTGGAAATTCCGAAGGGATAAGCGTTTCAAAAGTATAATCGTTTTGCATAAACAAGTAACTAACCCAAGTGCTAAATCTTCGTGCTTTTTTATTAAACACAAACTCTAGTCCGTTAGCCGTGTAATTTCCAGTTGCTCTAACAAATTGAAACTGATTTTGAAAGCCTTGATTAGAAGTAGTAATTCCTGAAACTTCTTTGTAGAATCCTTCTAGCGTAATCAACCAATTGTTTTTATTATATCCAAAACCAAGAGAAGCCTGTTTGCTTTCAAGAATAGGAACGTTATCATTATTGGCCAAAACCCAGCGTCTTTTTTCAACGCCTAAAAAGTCACTTTCAAAATCGATGCGCTGAGTAGTCGTCTGACTTTTAAACTCGCCCATCGTTTCAACTGAAAATCCGTTGCCCAATTTTTGGTGGATGCTCAATCTGGGTTCTATTAAAAACTTATCAAATTTGTCGAAATAGGAAGCTCGTACACCAGCATTGATAACGGTATTTTGTTGGTTAGGTGTGTAAGTGACATTTGAAAAAACAGAATGCGTTCGCAACACTTCTTTATTATAGGTTCTAAAGCGAGGAATGTTTACGTCTTGTGTGTTTCCGATACCAATTTCTGAAAATTGATATCCAGATTGTAGTTTGATTTTTTCAGAAAAAGTGAAACGCGAATCAATCTTTGCACCATCTTCTAATACTTCATTTTCCTGAAATTGCTGTTGGGTGGTAAAAAGGTCTTTGTTCGTAGCATTTAATAGATAATACGAACCATAAAGCAAAGCTATTGTTTCAAAACGGTCACTCCAGTTTCGTTTCCAAGAAACACCTCCAACAAGGCTTCGTTGTTGCAATTCACTGGTTTTTGATTGATTGGAACCCTCAATACTTTCAGTAAAGTCCAACGAGTTGTCTATGGTTAGGATATTTACCCTGATGGCATCTTTTTCTGAAATATCCCAAAGTAGTTTTGTGCTAAAATCATAGAAATTGAAATCTTCATCGGCATTAATCTCCGTTTCATTTTCAGGGTTTTCAAGATTTGTGATTTCGGTATCCTGAAAAATACGTTCAGAGTACGTATTATAAACTGGGGTTTCTAAAAAAGAGAGTGAATGCCTGCCTGAAATTTGAATACTTGCTCTATCAGAAAGAGGAATATCAGCAAACGCACTTCCATTAATTAAATTTAAACCCACACCTCCTGAAAAATCTTCAGTTACCGTATTTTTTGAACGCATATCAATTACGCCAGATACACTTTCACCAAAACGGGGTGGTGTTCCATTTTTATAAATGGAAACCTGTTTGGTAAGGTCTGGGTTAAAAGCAGAAATCAATCCGAAAAAATGACCGCTTTGGTACATTTTTATATCGTCCCAAAGCAATAGGTTTTCGTCGTGTGTTCCGCCGCGAATGTTGATGTTAGATATGGTTTCATCTGCACTTTCCACACCTGGCAAGGCTTGCGAAATCTGTAAAACGTCGTTCTCCACTTGCCCTGGTAACAACCCGAAATTTTCGGTGTTTAATGTAATTGAACCATCGGTTTTTTTACTGACTCCCTGCACTAAATAAGTCTGAATATAAACCTCCTCAAGAGCTGTAGATTTTGAGTGGATCATAATCGTTGGACATGCTGCACTCAATTGATTTATTAAAAGATTTATGGTATGATAACCAAGGTAGCTGATAGTAATAAACCCATTAGAAGGAACTTTTCTAGGGATGGTGAAAACCCCTTCTGCGGTACTTACTGTTGAAAAATTAAAGTTTTTTACAACTATATTGGCTCCTTTTAAAGGTTCGCCGGTTTCAGCAGAAATGATTCTTCCGCAGTAGTTATTTTTTCGTTGTGGCGATACTACAGTTACATATCTATCGTCCAAAAGTGTAAACCGTAAAGGGGTTTGATTGTTTAATTGAGTAAGGACTTCTTGAAGCGAATCGGTTTTTTCAGGAACTGTAACCGATATATCTGAGATTTCATCTGGAACATAGGAAAAACGGATATTGTGCTGTTCTTCCAATTGTTGTATAACTGCAAACAAAGATTTCTTTCCTTCAGTCTGTCCAAAAATAGAAAGACTAAAGAAAAAACATATGATCAAAACGAATGGAAACGCTTGGTTACTTGTTTTTCGTTGCATATATATTTACCTGGTCTTTTTCTATCGTATAGGTTAGGTTTAATGGGTCACAAATTAATTGTAAAGCAAGGTCAAGATCGTTATGGGTAAAACTACCCGAGAATCGCTTATTTTTTAAATCTTCAGATGCATCTATGGTTATTGGATACTGCCTTTTTAATTCGTTCAAGACGGTTTCCAACGTAGCATTTTCAAAGCTACTTTCATTGTCAATCCAAGAGGGTGCCTTAGCAATACTTTGGCTCTCTGTTACTAAGGTGCCATTTTTTATTTGTAAGTTTTTACCAGCAGATAGTTTAATAAGGGTGTTGTTAAAGGCAACGCTTACCAATCCTTCGTAACAATTTACTTGTAACTTTTTATCACGTGCAAATACGTTAAACTGTGTTCCTAAAACGGTTACAGCTCCATTTTTAGTCTGTACGGTAAACGTGTTTCCTTTGGTTACCTTAAAATAAGCTTCTCCATTGAGTTCTAGTTCTCGGTTGTTGTCCCACTTGTTTTTATTGTATTCAATAGTAGAATTAGCATTTAAAGCAACTTCAGAACCATCCGGTAAACTGAAGTTTTGTTTTTCGGCAACCGAAGTTGAAATAGTAGTCCCTAATGAATCGATGTATAAATAACCAGCAAATAGCACAGCAAATACAGCGGCTATCTTTAAAACCGTAGCCCAAGGGTTTAATTTTTTAACCTTTGTTTTTTGTTTTAATTTTTCAGAAATAGCGTTAAACGTCGCTTCTTCATCAAAGTCTGGCGTGTCGAAACCTTGGGTGGTTTTAGCAATTTTTATATAAGATGCATATTCAGGATCGGCCTTAAGCTGCTCAATTTCTTCTTGAGTAGCAGTTCCGTTCAGGTATTTATGCAATGCGTAGTCTTTTTCCATAATAGTACGTTTCAACAGTAAAACAGCTTAAAGATATTTTACCCTACTTTAAATATCACTTATTTCTTCCCGAAGCGACTTTAAAGCTAAACTCATTCGTTTTTCAACTGCTTTTACTGAAATATCCAAAATTTCAGCAATCTCCTTATATTTTTTTCCTTCAATTCTGTTTAACAAAAAGGCAGTTCGTTGGGCTTCGGTTAAATTGGCGATAGCATTTTGTAATTTTTCGTGATATTGCTTTTCTTCCAACAAAAACTGAGGGGATTGGTGTTCCACTTTGTCGGGTTGATGTTTGGCATGTTTCAGCACTACTTTTTTATGGGCTACTTCATTCAAAAAAGCATTGTTGGTGATGGTGTATAAAAATGATTTTGCTTTTTCTACGGGCACTTTAGCACAGTTTTTCCAAAGTTTTATAAAAGCATCTTGAACCAAATCTTCTGCCTGTGCCTCGTTACCACATTTAAAATAGATAAACCGCCAAATAGCCTTTCCATGCTCCTTATATACTTTGTTGAAAGTATTTTCGTTGCAAATTGTAGTATTTTTATCCATATAGAAGTAGCTGTATGCCTGTCAAATATATTCAAAAAAAAGTTTTATAATCAAGGTAGGGTATTTTTGTACTAACTTGTTTCACTTACACAAACCGAGCTTAACCATGAAAAGAAAAATTACTTTATATACCTTTTTAATCCTCTGTTTTGGATTATTTCTAACCTCATGCCAAAAAGAGGAAACCGAGTTTATTGATGAAACTGACCAAGATGAAACCATTACTTCAAACTCTACTTTAACCAATTTACTGCTCCGTACCTCACAAAACCCAGGGAGCAATGATGATATAATTGACGGTAACAGTTGCACACAGGTTAAATATCCAGCAACTGTGATTGCCAACGGACAAGAAGTGGTGTTGGAAAGCGAAACCGATATTTCTTTAATTCAAGCTATTTTTGATCAATTCCCCAACGATACCGATACGCTTGAAATTGTATTCCCCATAACCCTTATTCTTCAAGATTTTTCAGAGGTTGAAATAAATGACCAAGCAGAGTTAGATGCGCTTATTGCAGTTTGCCAAGGCGAGTCTGAAATAGATTGTGTCGATTTTGTATACCCAATTACCGTATTTACTTATAATTCCAATGACGAACAAACTGGAACCGTAACTATCGATAATGATATTGAATTATACTTACTACTGTTTAATTTAGATGGAGATGATATTATTAGCATCGATTTCCCTATTTCGGTGATTTTACCAGATGGAACTACTGTTGCGGTTAACAGCAATCAGGAATTGGAAGATATCTTAGCCAATGCAAATTGTGAAGATGAAGGCGAAGGGGGGCTTAGTGAATTTGAAGAAAACCTAACCACCGGAAGTTGGTACGTAACCTATTATTTTGATGATTTTGATGAAACCAGTGATTTTGAAGGGTATGAATTTACCTTTGCCACGGATAGTACTGCACAAGCAACAAACGGTACGAATATAGTACCTGGAACTTGGAAACTGACTACAAGCAGTACACCAGAATTAGAACTTTTCTTCGGAGCCAGCGACCCTTTTGATGAATTGGATGAAGATTGGGAAATTATTGAAGGTACTTCAGAAATCATTCGTTTAAAAGATGTAAGTGGCAGTGACGGAAGTGTAGATTACCTAACCTTTGAACGCTCACCAAATACAGGTGGAAATAACGAAGAGATAAACATCTTAATTGAAAACCTAACCACAGGAAGCTGGTTTGTCACTTTATTTCAAGATGATGACGATGATGATACAACTGATTATGACGGGTATGAATTCAGCTTTTTTACAAATGGTTCAGCAACGGCTGTAAGCTCTTCTGAAACGGTAAATGGCTTCTGGTCTATTGAAGATGATGATAATGGTTTAGAGCTTATTTTAAACTTTGAAAATTCAGGAAGCGATGATCCTTTTGAAGATCTAAACGACGATTGGGACGTATTGGAATCTTCACAAGTGATCATTAGGCTAAGTGACGAAAGTAGTGGCGGAAGTGAAACAGATCTTTTAACCTTCGAGCGTGAACCTAATGGCGGTGGTGGAGGAAATGACCCCGACCCACAAGAGCTGAGAGATATTTTACAAGCTGGAACTTGGTATGTGGACACATTTTTAGAGGATGGCGATAATGAGACTGACGTTTTTAGCGGCTACGACTTTACATTCTTCTCAAACCAAACCGTAACAGCCAGCAATGGCTCAGAAAACGTTGATGGAATATGGATTGTTTCGGTTGTTGGCGAGGAGTTAAATTTTGAATTTGACATGGACAGTCCAATTAATGATGCTGACGATGATGATTATAAAGTGCTTCAGTTTTCTGAAACCTCAGTAACATTTATTATCCGTGATAGTGATGGGAATATTGAAGACACATTAACTTTTAAAAAGAATTAATAACCTGGTATAATATATTTAAAAATTATGAAATTTATGAAAATGAAAATAACAAGTATCCTTACAATCATTATGTATGTGGTGACTGTGGCCAGTTGTTCTGGAGATGATAATAATGATGACAATAACCAAAATGACACCAGCGCAAACCAAACCACAGAAATTGCACAAACGGGAACGTGGAGAATAACGCAATTTATAGACTCTGGTGATGATGAAACATCAGACTTTAACGGCTTTGTTTTTACTTTTAATAGTGATGGAACGGTTATAGCAAACAGGGATGAGTTATCTGTTTCAGGAACTTGGTCGGTGAATGACAGTAGTAATTCATCAGACGACGATGATGGCAGCTCCAATGATATTGATTTCAACCTCTTTTTTGATGTTCCGGAAACTAATGATTTTGAAGATTTAAATGATGATTGGGACCTTGTCTCTGCAAGCAATTCAAAAATTGAATTAATCGATGTGAGTGGCGGTAATGGCGGAACCGATAATTTAATTTTTGAGAAGATTTAACCCCAAAAGCCTTTTGATTTTTGTTTTAAAAACCATCCTTGATTTAAAGGGTGGTTTTTTTATGGAATTGTTTTTTTAAAGAAAAGGTAGGGTAAGTAGCATTCAAACTGTTCTATTAATACATAACCCTAAAAAGACCATTATGAAAAATGTAACCAACAAAATAGTATTAATTGCGTTTTTAGCTTTTGCTTTTTTAATAAGCTCTTGCTCAGAAGACGATACAGTTCCTTCAGATCCAGATAATTCCGAAGTAATTGAACAAGGTTCAGAACTAGCTAACCTAATGCAGCGAACTTCCGATGGTAATGACAACGAATCTATCGATTGTATAGACTTTGTGTATCCGTTAAATTTCTTTATTTACAATTCTAACAATGAACAGACCGGAACACAAACCGTTAATAGCGATTCAGAATTGCTTAGTTTTTTACTTTCTTTAGAGCCGGGGACTTACATTGAGTTAGATTACCCAATTTCAGTGGTATTAAAAGACGGTACTGTAGTAGAAGTAAACAGTAATGCCGAATTACTTACTCTAATAACTGATTGTGCTTCGAACGGCGATGATGATATCCCAAACGACTTTGTGGATATTCTAACTTCAGATTCTTGGTATGTGACCTATTTCTTTGATGATACGGATGAAACTTCAGACTTTGAAGGTTATGAATTTACATTTGCAACCGATAGTACAGCTCAAGCAGTAAAGGGGTCAATCATAGTTGATGGAACCTGGGACTTAACGAGTGGTAGTACACCAGATTTAGAACTTTTCTTCGGGAATAGCGATCCTTTCGATGAATTGGATGAAGATTGGGATATTATTGAAGCTACTTCAGAAATTATAAAACTGAAACACATAAGCGGAGGCGATGGTAGCGTGGACTTTTTAACCTTTGAACGAAATCCATCCGGTGGTGGTGGCGGAGGTAATGGTGATACGGCAACCTTTGTTGACAACTTAACAACAAATAGTTGGTACGTAAACCTTCTGGAAGATGATGGTAATGATGAAACTTGTGATTATGTAGCGTATGAATTTACATTTAATAGTGATGAAACAGTGGTTGCTGTAAGTGATAATAACACCGTAAATGGAACTTGGGCTGTGACCAATAGCAGTAGTGGCATTGATTTGATATTGAATTTTGAAATTACTGGTGAAGATGATCCATTTGATGACCTAAATGATGATTGGGACGTAGAGGAATTTGATGCTAATATTATAAGACTTTTTGATGTAAGTGGTGGTAATGGTGGTACAGACTATTTGAACTTTGGAAGAAACCCTTACGAAGACTGTAATGGTGGAGGTAACACAGATGACCTAGAAACTATTTTACAGGATGGTCAATGGAGCGTAGGCAGCTATATAGATGATGGCGATGATGAGACCAATGATTATAATGGCTACGCTTTTACTTTCAACGCAGATGGAACAGCCGTTGCTGAAAGTAACAGCGATACTGTAAACGGAACTTGGGCTGTAACAACTAGCAGTTCTGGACTTGACTTAGTGTTGAACTTTGAAATTGACAATGAAGATGACCCTTTTGATGATTTAAACGATGATTGGGATGTAGAGCAATTTACAACTACTCAAGTTGATTTAAAAGACGTTAGTGGAGGTGATGGCAGTACTGATTTATTAACGTTTGTTAAGCTTTAAACACCTTTTTTGCCCCTAAAAGAAAAGCCTTTCCAAAACTTGGAAAGGCTTTTTTACTTTAGGTAACTTTCTATTTATTATAAAGTTTTTTCCCTGCTTCTTCATATGCGTCGCCTTTTACCCAGAATGGAGTTGAAGGATCATTTGCAATATTGCGACCCGATAATACATAAGCTCTAAAAAATTTCAGTAAGTAATCATAATCTAATGTGTCCGCCTCATCGCTTGGGCGGTGGTAGTGTTTTGTAGAATCTGAAAAGTTTGTAAAGCCTAATGAGAAAGTGGGGGAGGGAATTCCTTTTTTTGCAAAATGGACATTGTCACTTCGGTTAAATAAACCTTGCTCCGGAGCAGGGTCGTCAATTGCTCTAAGGCCAAACGTAGAAACAGCGTTCTCAATATTTTGTTGTGCAGTGGTTCGGGTTAGCCCTACAATGGTAGCGACTGAAGTATCATTATAACCACCATTGTCACTATTAAAACAATACACCATTTGGTCAAGTGGCACTATAGGGTTGTCAACATAATACTCGCTGCCTAACAATCCTTTTTCTTCCCCTGTAAAAAGAATAAATAACGCAGAGCGTTTGGTTGGGTACTTTGCCAAGTTTTCGGCCATACTCAATACTGTTGTAACGCCTACCGCATTATCCCTTGCTCCATTGTAAATGGTATCGCCACTTTCGTCTGGTTGGCCAATGCCGACATGATCGTAATGAGCTGAATAAATAATGTATTCATTTTTAAGGGTAGGATCGGTTCCTTCAACCATGCCTACTACATTTTGTGAAGTAACTTTTACCCGATTTTCACCTTCCATCATCATCTTAATGGGCATTTCATTTTTATTGCTTAAGGCATCTGCATAGGCTCCGTTTTCATCTTGCACCCAAACATAAGCAAAAGCATCCGTTTTACTGGCTTGATTAACCGTTTCAGCAATTTCTAATCGTTTGCTGTTAAAATTGTGATCTATGTATCCCCACATTTGTGGAGCAGCTTTAATAAATTCGATAATACCAATTGCTCCAGCTTTTTTGGCGAGTTCTGCTTTTTTTTCCCGTAATCCAAAAGCAGCTCTAGCATCTTTTGCATTAGGCCCTCCAGCTCGTACCAAAACAATTTTTTCCTTTAAATCTTTTCCTTTGTAATCATCTTCTAGTCCGTAGCCCATATAAACAGCTGTACCGGTGAAATCCATTTTCGAAGTTTGTAAAACAACCTTCTTTTTATATTCATTGCCATCTATGGAAAGGGTAAATCGCTCTGGCGGTGTTACTTCTTGCATGGGCACTTTTTGGTAGTAATTGTTTGTGGTTGGGTTAGGTTTTACCCCATAACCGCGTAATGCATTGGCTAGGTAGGAGGCAGCAATTTTATTTTCAGAAGTTCCAGTTTCCCGGCCCTTTAACAAATCGTCAGCTAAAAAATAGATATGTCCTTCAATATTACTCTTTGATACCGTTGCTTCAATTTTTTCTTGTTCAGTTTGAGAAAATATTGACGTTGTGAAAAAGATGACAATTAAAAAAGTTATGTGTTTCATGATAAAATATTAGTTCTTAAAACCAATAAATATAAACAAATGATTTGAAGTTTTTCCGATAAATAATACCCAAACGAATAAATACAGTATTCACTTTAAAAGAGGAATTTTTATCTATTACGATAAACTTTAATTAGTGAAACCAAAACCGCTTAACTTTTTTTTATTTAATCAAGTAAGGTGACCTGAAAAAACACCACATATTCATAAAAAATGTTTAAAGTTTTTTAAAAATTAATAAACAAAAGTTAAAATGTTTTTTACCGCTAGACTCACAAGTTACTTTTGGCCTATAACAAATAAAAAACTTGAACTATGAAAAACTTAGTAAAATTTTCATTCATTGCGATGATTGCCTTTTTAGCGTACTCTTGCAGTGATGATGATGACAATTCGTCTTTAGACGATAAGCAGACAACAGCAGAATTTATCGCCACTACTCCTGAATTTTCTTCTCTAGCAGCAGCTTTAGAAAGAACTGGCTTAACAGCAAACTTTCAGAGCGGTGCTGAATTAACACTTTTTGCACCAACCAACGATGCTTTTAGCACTTTCTTAAATAATAATGGATTTTCAAACTTAGAAGAAGTTCCAGAAGATCTTTTGAGAGAAACATTACTTAATCACGTGGTTTCTGGAGATAATGAAGCAGCCGATTTAACAACCGGTTATGTCAACTCTTTGGCGACCTATGCAAACACAGATAATAATTTAAGTATGTATGTAGACACAAGTGCTGGTGTAAAACTTAATGGTCTTGCAACTGTTACTGAGGCTGATATAGAAACTGAAAGTGGTGTTGTGCATAAAGTAGATGCGGTAATAACGTTACCTACAGTAGTGACTTTTGCAACTGCAGATTCTAATTTTGAGACATTAGTTTCAGCATTGACCCTACAAGGGCAGCCAGATTATGTTACTACATTATCTACTGGCATTGGTACAGACCCAGCACCTTTTACTGTATTTGCTCCAACAAATAAAGCATTTGCTGATTTATTGGTAGAGCTTAATATTACAAGTTTAAATGAAATTGATAGCGCCACATTAACCGCTTCGCTCAACACCCACGTAATTGCAGGTCAAAATGTTCGTGCTGAAGATCTTACAACTGGAACGGTTACAACCCTTGGTGCTGCTGTAGAAGTAGACGCTGAAAATGGAACTATAACCGATCCTAATGATAGAATAAGTACTATTGTAGTAACCAACGTACAAGCTTCTAATGGTGTTATACACGCTATAGATAATGTATTGCTACCACAGTTATAAAACTGCTGAGTACTTATTTAAACGAAAACCGCTTCAAAAATTATTTTGAAGCGGTTTTTTTAGAGATACAACAAATATGCTAAGAGATTGTTTTATTAATTTTTTTGCTGAATAAAAAGAAGGGAATTTTCAGAAAATTTCATAGTTATTTATTGATAAAATACATGTCATCTGATAAATTATTAAAGATGAATGAGGCACAGAAATAAGTTGTTAGGGAAAGAGCAAATTGATGTCACTTCCAAACCGTTCCATCATATTATTAATTGGATTGCTATCTTGAAAAGGAAAAGCATCAATTTCGTTATCATGTCTAATAATTAATCGATAGGTGGGACAGAAAGCTTCATTTGGATACATATTGATATCCCATTCTTTTAATGGTTATGCTATCTCCAGTTTCTAAAGCTGAAAATTCTTTTTTTGCAATTAAATTTCCGTTACTGTTAATGGCTGTTCCCCAGGGTCTTTCGTATAAATAAAAAGCTTGTTTTACTTCTTCTGAATAAAAGGAATCTCCTACATTTACAATACTTCCAGAGATGGTAACTACACCCGTGGTATTATTGGTTGGGGTTAACTTAAAATCGATTGTTTCTACAGCAAAATCTATGTGTTTTGCAGTGTCTAATACTGTATTTTCTTTACTACATCCTAGCAGTAACATAATACTAATGTACAAAAGGTAAATTGAATGTTTCATAATACTATAATTTAGAGTTTATAATATGTAACATATTGATAATTAGAGACTTATGTGTTAAGTGTTTTTACGTAATCTTTGTAAGAAAAAAGTAGGGGTATTCCTATATAAAAAAGGTTCAAACCTATATAGTGAGACTGCCATTGAATAAATTAAGTGTATCTTTGTGGTCAATTCAGAAATGGCATCATTAAAACTTCAAGCCATTTATAAACAACCTATATGTCATTTAAATCACTTGGGCTGTCCGAAGCCTTGCTAAAAGCTATTAGCAAAAAAGGATATACTACCCCTTCACCTATTCAGCAGAAAGCAATTCCTAAAATATTAGAGCGTAAAGATGTATTGGCATCTGCGCAAACCGGAACTGGTAAAACAGCTGCTTTTACATTGCCTATGCTACAAATATTAAACAGTGGAAAAAACTTGCACAACCGCCCGGTTCGAGCTTTAGTGTTAACCCCAACCCGTGAATTGGCAGCACAGGTAATGGATGATGTAAATACGTACAGTGAGTTTACCAATTGTAAAGGAACTGTTATTTTTGGCGGGGTAAGCGAGAAGCCTCAAATAAAAGCATTACGGAAAGGTGTGGATATATTGGTAGCAACGCCTGGACGTTTGCTCGATTTGCAAAGCCGAAATATTATTTCATTATCCAATATTGAAATACTGGTATTGGATGAAGCCGATAGAATGCTGGATATGGGATTTCTTCGCGATATTAAAAAGATTTTAGCTGTTATACCTTCAAAGCGACAGAACTTGTTGTTTTCGGCTACTTTTTCAAAAGATATAAAAAAGCTGGCCAATACGTTTTTGCATCATCCGGTAATGGTAGAAGCTACACCTGAAAATACCACGGCAGAAAAAGTAGACCAATTAATTTACCGAACAGATAAAACTAAAAAAACACAATTGGTGACTAAGCTGATTGATGAAGGCGACTGGCAACAAGTACTTATTTTTACCCGTACCAAACATGGAGCAAACCGCTTGAGTCAAAAACTGGAAAAAGCAGGAATTACTTCAGCCGCCATTCACGGAAATAAAAGCCAAGGAGCACGCACCAAAGCGCTTGCTGGTTTCAAAAGTGGTAAAACCCGTGTTCTGGTAGCAACCGATATTGCTGCCCGCGGACTGGATATTCCATTACTGCCGCACGTAATTAATTATGAATTACCTAATGTGCCAGAAGATTATGTGCACCGTATTGGTCGTACCGGAAGGGCAGGAGCGTCGGGACAAGCAGTTTCTATTGTAAGTGTAGATGAAAACGAATACGTTCGCGGTATTGAAAAATTATTAGGTGAACGCTTAGAAAGTGAAACTGTACCCGGTTTTGAAGTTACTGAAACACTAAAAGAAGTACTGGATAAAAAAGCTGAAAACAAAGCGAATCATCGTTCACAACGTAACAAGCCGCGAAATAATAAATCGTCTCGAGGCTCAAAGCGAAGACGCAACAGGTAATATTTGTTTAGGCAGGCGGGGCGCTTAGCATCCATTGAATACCAAATGCATCGGTACACATACCGAAATACGATTCCCAAAAGGTGTTTTGCATTGGCATGGTTTCTTTTCCTCCTTTGCTTAATTTGGCATAAAGCTGGTCTGCTTCTTCTTTGTTGTCAGCATTAATAGAGATTGAAAAATTGGTGCCAATGGTCGCTTTTCCATAGTGGTTGGAAGTGTCGCTTCCCATTAATGTGTATCCTTCTTTTAGTGGAAGACTTACGTGCATGATTTTTTTCTTGTCAGCATCTGTCATTTGATAATCGGAATCTTCGGGCATATCGCCAAAACGGCCAATGTGTTGAAACTCGCTATTGAATACTTTTTTATAAAAATTAAAAGCAGCTTCGCAATCACCATTAAATGTTAGATATGGGTGGATTGATTTCATAAGTTTACATTTTAGAACATTAATCTACAGTAAAAAGGAAGGTGTTATTTATTAGCCGATGAATTTAAATCTAAACGTCTAATTTTTCGTCGAAGGTCCCTATTTGTAGTATATAAGGTTACTCCAGAACATTGATCAACAGCATATCTATTGAGTTTGTTTTCTTCAAATTCACTTAGTTTAATGCGATCTATAGTTTCCGAAGAAATATGTGGAAATAACTCTTCTAATTCAGGATTTTCGTTGAGGTCTAATACCAACCATTTTCTGCCTTGAATGATAATGCCAAATCTAATGGGACAGCCACATCGATCTTCTTTGGCTACAATTTTTTTCTCATTGTCTAGGTAAATAGCATCTGCAAGCAACTTTTCTTTGATAAGTTCTAATTGAAATTCAGAAGTTTCAGCTTTTTTAAAATCTTTAATCCATGCTTCATTGGTTTTCTTTAAAAAGCATTCTTCGGGTAGTGGTCGCTGTGCAAAAGCGTTTCCGAAGACACACATAAAAAATAGGACATAATAAAATTTCAAACCAACTATATTTCGATAAGCTAAATACATCGCTTAAAAAGAAACGGTATAATCCCGAACCGATTTACGGAATACCAAAAAGCTGTAGTAGGTTGAAAGATAATAGGGTAGGTTAAAGATAAGCAAAAAAATAAATTGATTGCTAAATACCTATTTTAAATTTTAATATTGCGAAACAACTTTTAATCCTAAAATCGAGACAATAAGGGTTGTTATAAAAAAGATCCTCCAGAAGTCAGCTGGTTCTTTAAAAACAAAAATTCCGATTAATACGGTTCCTACGGCGCCTATGCCAGTCCAAACTGCGTAAGCTGTACCAATGGGTAACGTTTGTGTGGCCTTTATCAATAATAACATGCTAATGGCAAGACAGACTAAAAAACCAACGTACCAATATGTAGCAATCGTACCAGTTGCTTCTTTTGCTTTTCCTAAGCAGAAGGCAAAGCTTACTTCAAAAAGGCCAGCTATTATAAGGATAATCCAATTCATTGATAAAGGGTTGTTTGGTTTTGATCGTATTTTGACAGCGGTTCGGTATATGATTTATGGCGATTTTGCGACAGTGCCAGCTAAGCGTAAGCAAGTAGCACCGTGGTGCAGCGCTTTTCATGCCTGTTTAACAGTCGGCAGGGTGGAGCTGTCTCTCCAAATAATACGAGTCACAATTTAATAATAAATGAGGAATTTAAAGTGCTTTGGCTATGTAAGGCATAAATTATATATATGTTGTTAACTACTGGTGCGGACTATTCGTTACAAACTATGTTTTATAAGAAGGCTTAAAATAGACATTAAAAGAAAAACGAAATAAAGGAGAAGGCTTAGTCAAATTCAATCAATTGTGATTGGTGCAAAATATGCACATTCAACTGTGAAATCATAGTCTACAACTCCATCATTATCAAGGCCCGAGGATACATATGTACAGGTCTTTCCTGGTTCAAGTATTCCGCAAAATGGTTCGCTCGGAAATATTTCTTTTTCATCAAAAATATTAACGATATAATAAGCAATTCCCAACTCATTTTTATCGCCATTATTTGTAAAATCTGCTGAGATAGTATATATTTTGTTTTCGCCATCCTCTAAAATCGATGTTTCTAGATTGGAATAAGTAACATAAGGCAGGGCATTGTCGTTATCACATAAATTATCATAAGAATCATCATCACTGTTGCAACTAAAAGTTATTGACAATAAACAGGTAAGAAATAAAAAACGTGGCTTGCAAAAGTTAATGAAGTTCATAGGAGGTTTTCGGCAAAAATATATTTAATCTGCAAAAATTAAAATTAATAATTGTAGGTGACGATTTTTTATGACCGTCAATTTTGTGTTTATATGTACTAACTTTCAGTTTGACATATCGTTAACAACTCCGAGTGGATTTGAACGTAGTCGAATCCGCCGTAATTGCTGTTATACATTGTTGGCAGTAGTAATTTAGCAGTCATTTTGAATGTATAAAGTCAAATTCCATTGTCCATTTATTTTTTCAAATCCGAGCATTGTTAGAGTTCCAACTTCTTTTAAGGTATATTGAAAGTATAATTTATTGTAAGAATAATTGAATGTGTTTTCCCATTCTTTGTCAATTCCTATTTCATTAATGAAGTTCCAATCGTCATATACCCAATTATTCTCTTTTAAAACATAGGTTTCTTCACAAGCTCCAACTACTGCAATTAAATTGTCAAAATCAATATGAGCCTTTTGAAAAATCGTGTCAGAAATGAACTTTTGACTGAATTCCAAAAAATCATTCGGAACTTTTGTTTTGTCAGAGTATGATTCAGACACTTTTTGTAAATTCTCAGCTTTTTGAGAAGCTAAATCCCAATCGTATTTTCCTACTTCTCCCTTTTTATATAGTTTATAAATTGAATCCATTTTAGTTTTCACTGATTCTTGTCCAGTTATGGATTTCGATTCTACACTTTTCGTTTGTAATTCAGGTTTAGATTCTTGTTTATTTTCTTTACAAGAAATTATTAATAGAAGTAAAAAAGTCAGTTTTAGTATTCTCATTTTTTATTGTTGCCAACCGGTCTCGGCTATTAGTAGTTGCGTGGTTTAGCACTTAACTTTGCAAGTATACACCGAGTTGGAAATCCGCAAGGATTTTCAGGAGTAGGCGAGAACAAGCAATTAATTTTATACGGTGTTAGCACTTGTTTTTTTTCCGTTTATGGTTTTTAATCCAAGTATGACTAAAACTATAATCAGGACAATAAAAAAAACAGTTGTCGAAATACTTTTTATAAGCGAAAAGGTGCTAGTTGTTTTTACTAAAATCTCTGTCAAATCTGGGTAGCTTTTCAACATTGCGATAATTCCGAAATTTTCGAAATAATCTGCTATTCCCGCAATTACCGGTGTAAGACATAGATAAGTAAATGGGGTTTTGAACTTGTTCAGTTTCTTTAGGAAATATGCCAAAAGTAAACAATAAGTAGTTCCGAAAAGTAGCGGATAAATCATATCCACAGGTATCTGGTTAGTTAGATATGTCTCACGTCCAATTTCTCCGAGCGAGTTGAATAATTCTTTAACATAATTCAAGTCATATCCCGTTGGCATCATATCCAACAATTTCATTCCATTCGACAATCCCATTGTTTTGGGAATCGTAACGATAAGCATAAAGGCGTAAACGACATTAGTTAGAATAAAGAGTCCTAAAACCTTTTTTCCTGATATGTTTTTGTCAAAAAATTTAGTCGGTTGCGTCATTTTTTCAAATAAGTGCCAACGGTTTTGTGTATGATTAGTGGCGTGTTTAAGCACCTAATTTAGCAAATAAAAACCGAATAGAAAATCCGAGAGGATTTTCGTAAGTAAGCTAAAACTAGCCATTAATTATACACGGTGTTCTATGCAGTTTTTATTCAGATTTTAATTCCGGTTCTATTATTTCTTCGATTTCGACACCATAAATGTTATCTATGTTTTCTGGATGTAAACTTTTCATAGTTTTAAATAGTCAGCCATAAATCTGTTCAAATCAACTAAACCATTCGTAAAATAATGAACTTTAATTCCATTGTGCGCAATCTGAAGAGTTCCATAATCTTTTTCTTCAGACTTTTGTTTTTCGATATTTCGTTTAAAGAATTCCTCAATTTTCCATATCGAATCGGTTTTTGGTATTTTCTTTTCGTAAACCAATTTCCATTCGGGATTTTCGTTAAAAGTTTCTTCTTTAAATTCAGTTCGTATTTTAATTGAATCAGATTTTTTTGTTATTTCAATTCTCTCAACTCCTTGATAAGTACAAACAGAATGGTCAAACCAAATTTTGATTGTATCTAATTCATTCATTTTATTCTTAAAATCGGTTAAGTCAGTTTTTATATTAAAATCAGATTTTGCAAATACGGATTTCTGTTCAGTTTCATTTTTGCAAGAAACTAATATCATAATCAGAAAGATGATAGTTATCTTACTTTTCATTTAGTTTAGTTTTAAAAATTCCGAAAACCCATTTTAGATTTACAAAAATCAAAATCAGTAAAATTATTCCGATAATTACAAATTCATTTGTCGGTAAGTTTTTAAAAGTCGGACGTTGTATTTTTTCGATTAATGCAATTGAATAAGCAAATATTAAAATACCTGTCAGAATTACAAGAATTGATTTTCCTATAAACTTAATTGTATTCAAAATATGGTTTTTATTCATTCGTTTGTTGGTTTGGTCAAATTGCGTAGAACGGTTTTGGCTATGGTTTCGTTGCGTGAAAATCCGCGAGGATTTTCCGCCGTAAACCGAAGATAGCAAATTTGCGAGGACTTTCCGAGAGGAAAGTCAGAAGCAATGAACTACAGCCGGTGTTACCTGCAGGTTTTTTTAATCCGCTGGCAAATATCCGCTTTCTAATTTCTTTATTAATTCAGTTGTTTTCTCAAACGCTTTTTTAGTCACATCAACTATTACAATTTCATTAATATCGGTTTCCAAATTAAAGGTCAGATTTAGACCGAACCAAATTCCATTTTCAAAATCTTCATCACCAACAGTCATTATTACGTGTTCAGGTAAATAATGGTCGTCAATGTCAACATTTCGAAATCCAATTTCTTCGTCCGCCATATTGTGAATCAAATCAGCTTGTTTTCCGACTCCACAGATATAGCCAACATTTCGGTCAATTGATTTTCTGATTATTTCGTCAAAATAATTCGTTTGTTTTTCCTCCGTAATTAAAATCAGACACCAATTGTCAGTCGGAAAATCCAAAATCCAGTTTTTTGTGGTATCAAATTCCACAAATTTTATAGTTCTGTCTGTTATGTTAGTTTCGATTTTTTTCAACTTGCAGGTAACGGTCTCGGCTATGAGTAGTTGCGTGGTTTAGCACTAAACTTTGCAAGTACACACCAAACTGAAAATCCGCGAGGATTTTCAGAAGTAGGCGAGAACAAGCAATTACTTATAGCCATCCTAAGTTTGTAATATAGTTAAATTAGACAATTTAAACAGAAAGAACAAAAGAGCAGAGTAAGATTATTAAAAAGACTATTCATTACCTCACAAAACAAATAGAAGCACTGGAGGGGCGCATCAAAGAACTGGTGAAATGTGATGAGTTGCTGAATGAAAATTATAAGCTATTAAACACTTTAAAAGGTGTTGGTTTGATTCTTTCTTGCCAAATTTTATATCACACGAGCAATTTTAAACGATTTGACAGTTGGCGACAGTTTTCCAGCTATTGTGGTGTTGCGCCATTTGAACATAGTTCCGGAACAAGCATAAGGCGAAGGAACAGAATACATCACATAGGTGACAGGAAAATGAAAACACTCTTAACTCTTGCCAGTGTGAGCGCTATCCAGTGCGATAAAGAATTAAAACACTATTACAAGAAAAAAGTTGCAGAAGGAAAGCCCAAAATGGTTGCTCTAAATAATGTTAGAAATAAAATATTGTCAAGAGCCTTTGCAGTTGTAAAGAGAGGGACACCGTATGTAGAGCTCCAAAAGTTTGTAGCTTAAAAATTAATCAACAAATTATTAGGATTTGA